>Ga0222716_10000040_pt1 | contig 96120 bp, 91 predicted proteins | sample C33_13DmetaG_FD_165044 | JGI IMG/M metagenome (GOLD analysis project Ga0222716, IMG submission 165044) | Estuarine water microbial communities from San Francisco Bay, California, United States - C33_13D | ecosystem: Environmental > Aquatic > Marine > Unclassified | place: USA: California... | reverse complement strand
TGCACAATTTGATTAGGTGGAATGAAGAGTGGTTTATAATGCTAGATAAATATGCTAAATTAATGGCAGAGGGACGTCAGAATTGTATCATAATTCCTCACGAGCTTATTAGTTTAAAAAGCAATAAAATTTCTTTGGATGAAGAGAAAATGATTTCATTTATAAATGTTTTTAGAAAATATGGATTTAAATATTTTGAATCACCTCACTTACTCAACAGAGGAGCAAATGATGATTGGGGAAGTCCAGAACTAAAAACTAAACTACGTAAGAAAGGTTACTATTCTGAGGAAGGAAAAAAGGAAATTGATACAATAATTAGAAAAATAAAATCTTTTACAAAAAAATATAATTTAGAAAATCAATGGCTTCAACATATTGCAGATGAACCTACAGACATTAACGCTCAATGTTATAAAGATGTCTCAAAACAAATTAAATTGATATATCCTGAGGTTATTATAATGGAGGCTACCAATGCAAAAGAATCATTATCCGGTTCAATCGATTTATGGTGTCCACTAATAAACGATTTTCAAGAAAATCAAGATTTTTTTGAAGAAAGAGAAAAAAAAGGAGAAAAAATTTTAATATACACATGTTTAGTTCCAGGTGGAAAATGGTTAAACAGAACATTGGATATGGAAAGAATTAGACAAGTCTATTTTGGATGGGCAGGTTCAAAATACAACACCTTTGGATACTTGCATTGGGGATTAAATCAGTATAAGGCTAACCCTTTCAAACAAAGTGTTGTAAAACACCCATCTCCTCAAGCATCCAGTAATAATTTTCTGCCAGCTGGGGATACTCATGTAATTTATCCTGGAACTGATGGACCACTTTCATCTCTTCGTTTTGAAGCACACCGACAAGGAATAGAAGATTACGAATTATTGGAAAAATTAAAGTTAAAAAATCCAAATAAGCATGCAAGATTAATTAAAAAATTATTTTTAAACTATACTAATTATTCTTTATCAATTAGAAAATATGAGAGAATTAGAAAAAAATTACTTAAATCAATTTAATATTATGAAAAAAACAATAACAACTATATTATTGATATTGCTTGTATTTAATATAAATGCACAAAAAAGAAAGGAATTTTTTAAAAGCCCTAAAGGAAAGTTCTTAATTTCCTCAGATTTACACATACATTCTGTATTTTCAGATGGTGAAGTTTGGCCTAGTATAAGAATCAAAGAAGCTAGAAAGGATGGTCTTGATTTAATCTCCCTTACTGAACATTTAGAATATTTGTCTTATAAAAATGATATGAACATAACTGACAGAAATAGATCATTTGAAATTTCAAATTCAATGCTTAAAGAGGAAGAAGCATTAATGGTAATAAATGGTTCGGAAATCACAAAACCAATGCCCCCAGGGCATTTTAATGCTGTTTTTATTAAGGATGCTAACCTACTTATTAATCCCGATGGTGAGAAAGCTATAATTGAAGCTAACAAACAAGGAGCATTTGTATTTTGGAATCATCCTAATTGGGTAGAAAATAGAGATGATGCAATTGCAAGATTTGACGATCTTCATAAAAAACTTTTAAGAAAAAAATTATTTCATGGGATTGAGGTAGTTAACGAGCACACCTACTCAGAGGAGGCATTAGCACTAGCACTTGACAATGATCTTACGATAATGGGTACCAGCGATATTCACGGATTAATTAATTGGACTTTTGAAAAAGAAAAAAATTATCATAGACCAGTTACATTTATTATCTCAGATAACATTACAAAAAAAAGTATTAGAGACGCATTATTTGCTCAAAAAACTTTTGTTTGGCATAGAAATATGCTAATCGGAAAAGAAGAAAATATTCTTCCTGTTATGAACGAAAATATAACTATAACATCTAATGGCTATTATAAAAAAATAGTAACAATCAAAATTTCAAATAGCGGTATTGTTCCTTTAAAATTGAAATATACTGGAGATTATACATTTCATAGTAATGGATCATTATTAGAAGTTCCTGCAAAAGGAGAAATACTTGTAACTGTTAAAACAAGAGAGATCTTAGAAGAAATTGAAATGTCATTTGAAGTTTTAAATATTATTACTGCTCCAAAACAAAATTTAAAAATTATTAAAATAGTTAAACTTTAATTATTGTAAGTTAATATTTAAAATAGAGTTTTTAGAAAATTCTATTGAACCTTCATCAAATTTTGGTTTTCTAAATCGGATCTGTTTTTTTGATGAGAAACCATATTGTTCGATAGGCATGCCAATAAAGTTTTTGTCTAGAATATTATTTAAGTTTTTGTCCAATAAAATTGAAATAAGGTAAACTCCTTTAGGAAGATTAATTGTTGTGGAAAATTTATCTTTTTCCACCCATTCTTTAAAGCCATAATCAAAACCAACCCTTTGACCTGAACTATTTGTCGTGTTATTATCCCAAGAGTTTGAATTAGACCAAACAGCAATCACTAAATTCCCACTTGACTCAATGTTGGAAATATTTAATTTCAACTCAAATAATTCTGGATTATTTTGTGAAATTAATTCCGTAGTTAAACATAAAGTAAGTATCAATAAAAATTTATTCATAACATATTTAAGTGACCCAGGGAGGATTCGAACCCCCAACCGTCAGAGCCGAAATCTGATATTCTATCCAGTTGAACTACTGGGCCAAAATTTAAGACAATTTAGAGCGAACTATATTTGAAATAGTTTTTCCATCAGCTTTTCCAGAAAGTTGATTAGACGCTATACCCATTACTTTACCCATATCCTTCATGCCTTCGGCGCCAGTTTCATTAATAATTTTAATGATTATTTTTTCAAGCTCATTAGCATCAATTTGTTTAGGTAAAAACCTCTCAATTATTTTAGCTTGACACAATTCAATATTTTCTAGTTCAGGTCTTTTTTGGTTTGCATATATATCAGCGCTTTCCTTTCTTTGCTTTACTAGTTTCTGAAGGATTTTTATCTCCTCAACTTCACCAATTTCACCATTAAAATTTTTTTGAGTTTTTGCCAATAATAATGCTGATTTGATTGCCCTTAATGACTCTAATTGATCATTATCCTTGTTTTTCATTGCATGAATAATTGATTCCGAAATTTTATCTATTAATCCCATATTATATTATTTAAAAATTAGTCAATATTGTCATGTAAAAAAGATTTATCAATTTGTAGATTAATTTCCCTATTAGAATCTTTAACAAAAGAGTTACTTGAAGCTTTAATTTTCTCAACATTGTCGAAATTAATTCCAGTTCTTTTAAAAGCAGGTTCATTTTCCATATTTCTCAAATTTTTTGCTTTATTAAAATTATAATTGTATTCTTTTAATTTAATTTTTCTTTCCTCAGTTCTTCTTGAAAGTCCATCAGCAATTGAGCTATTTAATGGATTTAAAATAATTTCCTTTTTATCATTTACGTTTATAGTAGCCTTATCATTAGATTTTGGAACATAATCATCAAAACTTGATTTATTAGCCTTGGTTGCGGTAACTTCGGTAACAGGTATAATATGAATTGGATTATTAACTTCAATTTCATTTATATCCTCAATTAGTTCATGAATAATTTTATTAGAATCAATATTTTGCTTTTTTAAAGGCATATCAAAATCAAACGAAACTTGATCTTCAAGCTTAATTTCTTCTGGTGAAATAACTTCCACATCTTTTAAATTAATTTCAAATTCTTTTGTTTTTAAATCATCCTCATTGATATCCAAAGTCACTTTATAATCCTGATTAGAGTTGTTAAGATTATTTGTTGAATTTATTTTGTCTAATTCCGAATCAGTATTTTTAAAATTAATTGAATCTGATTCAAAGTCAATTTGTAATAATTCATCGTTAGAATTATTTATTGATCCCAAATTTTGGGCAAAACCGCCATTTTCGTCAAGATTATGAATTATTTTTTTTGGATCAGAATTAATTATTTCTTCCTGTTGATTTGGATCAAAACCGGTTGCTATTACTGTAACTGAAATAGAGTTCTCTAAACTTAAATCCTCACCAACTCCCATTATTATATTAGCACCATAACCTGCTTTTTCCTGTATATAATCATTAATTAATCCTATTTCATCAATAGTAATTTCTTCTTTTCCAGAAACAATTAAAAGCAATACATTTTTAGCTCCATTTATTCTATTATCATTCAATAGTGGAGAATCTAAAGCAGAAGATATTGCCTCAATTGACCTTTTAGAACCTGATGCTGTTGAGGATCCCATAATTGCATTTCCGCTATTTGATAAAACAGTTTTAGCATCTTTTAAATCAATATTTTGAGTATAGTGGTGAGTAATGACCTCAGCAATACCTTTAGAGGCAGTCGCAAGAACTTCATCCGCCTTGGCAAACCCCTCCTTGAAACCTAGATTACCATAAATATCTCTTAGTTTATTATTATTAATTACGATTAAAGCATCTACTTCGTTTTTTAATTTATCAATACCTTTTTTAGCTTGCTCTTCTCTAACTTTACCTTCAAATTGAAATGGCATAGTGACTATTCCTACAGTTAAAATATCCATTTCTTTTGCAAGTTTAGAAATCACTGGAGCAGCTCCCGTACCAGTTCCACCACCCATTCCAGCTGTTATAAAAACCATTTTCGTATTGGTTTCTAACATTTTTTTTAAATCATCGAAACTTTCTACTGCCGCTTTTTCACCAATTTCAGGATTAGCCCCTGCACCTAATCCTTCAGTTAATGAAATACCTAATTGAATTTTATTTTCTACTTTACTGTTTTCTAAAGCTTGAGAATCTGTATTACATACTACAAAATCAACTCCTTTGATTCCCTTTGAATGCATATAATTTATAGCATTACTTCCTCCACCTCCAACTCCAATTACTTTAATTACGTTACTCTTATTTTTTGGTAAATCAAATGGTAAATTATTTATTTCTGGATTTAGTTGCATAATTTTAATTTATTCGGCGTTATCTAAAAAGTTTTTTATTTTGTCTGTAAACTGATCGAGAATTGAAATTCTTTCTTTTATATTATTTTTTTCATCATTAGGTTCAGAACTGTTTTCTTCGAACGATTCTTCATTGTTTATTCTGTTTTTTCTAATTTTTGTTGAGTTCATAACAAGACCAACTGCGGTTGCATACATTGGGCTAGAAATATCAATTGAATTATTGCCTGCTAAATGTTCACTTGGATGACCTAATCTAGTATCCATTCCAGTAATATATTCAACCAATTGTTTAAGATGTTTTAACTGACTTCCACCACCTGTTAGTACAATTCCTGCGATTAATTTCTTTTTTTGCTCCTCATGTCCATAATTTTTGATTTCAATATAAACCTGTTCAATTATTTCTACAACTCTAGCATGAATGATTTTTGATAAATTTTTTAAGGTAATTTCTTTTGGATCTCTTCCTCTTAATCCTGGAATTGATACAATTTCATTTTCTCTATTTTCTCCCGGCCATGCAGATCCAAATTTAATTTTTAGTAATTCAGCTTGTTTTTCAATTATTGAGCAACCTTCTTTAATATCATCAGTAATCACATTTCCACCAAATGGAATTACAGATGTATGCCTAATAATTCCATCTTTAAAAATGGCTAAGTCTGTAGTACCTCCCCCAATATCAATTAATGCAACTCCAGCTTCTTTTTCCTCTTGACTCAATACTGCATCAGAAGAAGCTATTGGTTCAAGTGTTATCCCCTCAAAGTCAATTCCTGCACTTTTAATACATCTAGCTATATTTTTAATGGATGATACTTGTCCAACAACTACGTGAAAATTAGCTTCAAGTCTTCCTCCAAACATTCCAATAGGTTCTTTTATTTCAGCTTGACCATCAACTTTATAATCCTGAGGAAGGACATGTATAATCTCCTCTCCAGGCAACATAACTAACTTATGAACTTGATTAATCAATTTATCCAAATCGTCATCATTAATAACTTTATCCGAATTAATTCTGGTTATATAGTCACTATGCTGTAAGCTTCTGATATGTTGACCAGCTATTCCAACAACCACCTTATCGATTTTTTCTGAGGAACTGAGTTCTGCTTCATTTACTGCAGCTTGAATTGACTGAATAGTTTGAGTTATATTATTTACAACTCCTCTGTGTACACCTAAACTCTTAGATTTACCAATACCAATAATTTTTAATTTACCATATTCATTTAATGAACCTATAAGAGCTACAATTTTTGTTGTCCCTATATCCAAACCAACAAATATATTTTTTTGTTCCATTTTACTTTCTTTGTATTATGACTTGATTTTTAAAATTTAAGTTGATAGAGCTTAAACTATCCAATAACCCAGAACTATAAACCTTTAAAAAAAACGATTCATAATTTTTAAATTTTGAATCATATTCTTTAAATCCGCTCATATTTATACGATATGAAAAATCGTTTAAGGTAAATATCAAATCTTCATTTTTAAAACTTAAACTGGATATATGATTATTTAAAAATTTATTTTTTTCGATGTAACCTCCAATTTCTCCTAAAATTTTTAAATCTACGGAGTCAACATTATTTAAAATCAGAGGAACCGATTTTGAAAATTTTGTAGATAAAGGCATTTTTTTTCCACGAGCATCTATATAAAACTTATCATTTAAAACTCTAAACACTGGGTTCTTTTCTATTATTTTTATACCTAATTTACCATCAACAGATATCGATACATCTACTGAATCAATATAATTATTTGATAATATGTGTTGTTCAATACCCTTCAAATTTAAATTACTTTTTAAAATTTTATTTGAAAAAATATTAGTTTGTTTTAACAATTTATTAACCGAATCTATAGAGGAGAATTTAAAATTAGATTCAATAAAATTAATATCTGAAGATTCAATAATACGTGACTCATTTTTTCTGAAGCCAAACAAAGTGAGTAATCCAACTAATATTAATAAAAATGATATTTTAATATTTTTAAAACTCATAATAATTCTATATGTTTTTTTATCGAATTAACTTCTTCTGAAATATCTCCTGCTCCCATAATTACCAATATATCTGAACTAGATTTGCTGAGATATTTTGGTAGATTTGATTTAGTAATCAAACATTTATTATTATTTTCTATCCTATTTAAAAGATTTTTTGAATTAATATTTTTTATTGGTTTTTCTCTGGCTGGATATATCTCTGTAAGAATAACCTCATCAAATAAAGATAAACTATCAGCAAATTCACTCATAAAATCTCTAGTTCTTGAATATAAATGAGGCTGAAACACTGCAGTAACTTTTTTCTCTGGATACAATTCTTTAATAGACTTACTAATTTCTTCAATTTCCTTAGGATGATGAGCATAGTCATCAATTATTATTTTAGGAGATTTTAGTACATAAGTAAATCTTCTTTTAACACCTAAGAAAGTAGATAAAGATTTAGACAACTTTAACTTATCTATTTTTAATTCAAGGCCAATAGCAAATGCAACAAGGGCATTTAATGCATTATGTCTTCCCTGCATATTAAATTTAATCTCAGAAATTAAACCATTATAATTAATATCAAAAAAAACTTCCTCATTTGATACATTATAATTAGTAATATGAAAATCAGAATTTTTATCAAATCCAAAAGTTGATCCTTTTATTGATATTTTTTCATTTACCAGTAAAACACCCTCATTCTTAACATTATTTGTAAAATCCGTAAATGAATCATGTAAAGACTGTTCATTAAAATAGACATCTAAATGATCTGGATCTATGGATGTGATACACGCGATATCAGGATATAATGTCAAAAAAGATCTATCAAATTCATCAGCTTCAACTAAAATAATTTCATCTCCGTTATGAATAAAGTTTGTATTATAATTTTCAGAGATCCCTCCGATAAAAGATGTAAAATTTATATTATTCTCTAGTAAAATGTGAGAAAGAATTGAAGCAGTAGTTGTTTTACCATGAGTTCCAGCAACAGCGATACAAAATTTATTTTTGGATATTATTCCTAAAAGTTCAGATCTTTTTAAAATTTTAAAACTACTCTGTTGAAAAAAAACAAATTGTTTATTTGATTTAGGAATAGCCGGTGTATAAACTACCAAAGTTTCTTCTTTATTTAAAAAATTATTTGGAATATTTGCCTTTGAATCTTCGTAATTGATGATAGATCCTTTCGAAGACAATTGGTTAGTAATTGATGATTTCACTTTATCATAACCACCAACTGATTTTTGTTTGTCTATAAAATAAAGAGCTAATGAAGACATGCCAATTCCTCCAATGCCTAAAAAATATATGTTCTTATATTTTTCAAGCATAATCTATAGATTTTAAAATTTGATTAACAATTATTTTGCTAGCATCAGGTTTTGCAAGATTTTTAATTGACTTTGACAATTTTTTAGAATAAGTATTATCAAAATGTATTTTTTCAAATATTTTAAAAAACTTGGTATTTAAATCTTTTTCGATTACCAGTTCTGCAGAGCTTAAACTTACAAGTGACATAGCATTTTTTGTCTGATGGTCTTCAGCTACATTTGGAGAGGGTATAAAAATTACAGGTTTACCAACAATACATAATTCAGAGATTATACTTGCACCTGATCTAGAAATTATATAATCTGAAGCCATATAAGCATAATTCATTTTTTCTATAAAGGGTTTAACAATTATAGATGATGAGTTAAACTTTTTATAATCATGATATTGATTCTTTCCACACTGCCAAATAATTTGTAGATCATAACTTTTAAATTGATTTAAATTTTCACTAATAAATTCATTAATTCTTGATGCCCCCAAACTGCCTCCTAATATTAGTACTGTTTTTTTGGATTGTTTCAAATTAAAAAAACTAGTTGACTCATCTTTTTTTAAATTAATATTTAATATTTCTTTTCTAACCGGGTTACCTGTGTAAATTAATTTATGATTTGGAAAATATTTTTCCATTTTGGGATAGGAGACACATATTTGTTTTACAGATCTTGATAGTATTTTATTTGTTAATCCTGGATATGAATTTTGTTCTTGAATTAAAGTTGGAACTCTTAATTTTGAAGCAATATATAATAATGGTCCACTTGCAAATCCCCCTGTTCCAATCACATAATGAGGTTTAAACTGTTTAATAATAAAATAAGATTTTATTAGACTGAAAATAATTTGAAATGGAACTAAAAGGTTTGAATAATTAAAACTTCTTTTAATACCAGAAATCCATAATCCTGTAACTGAATAACCATTTTCTGGAATTTTTTCCATTTCCATTCTGTTTTTAGCCCCAACAAATTCAATTTTTGAATTTTTAATTCTATCACTCAGTTCATTAGCAATAGAAATTGCTGGGAATATATGACCCCCTGTACCACCACCTGATATTAAAAATCTAACTTGTTTCACTTAAAATATTTAATGGGTTATCAGAACTCAATTCACTCTTGGATTTCCTATTTGTACTTACACTTAAAACAATGCCTAAAGCAAGAAAAGTCATCCAGATCGAAGTTCCACCTGTACTAATCAAAGGAAGTGGCTGACCAGTGACGGGGAAAAGCTGAACAGCTACTCCCATATTTATAAAAGCTTGAAAAATAATTGGTAAACCAGCACCAAGAGCTAATAGTTGACCAAAAATAGTATCAGATTTATATGAAACTATGATTATTCTAAATAGTAGAAGTAGATATAAAAGTAAAATAGAAATTGCTCCAATAGTTCCATATTCCTCTGTTATTATAGCATAAATAAAATCTGAGGTGCTTTGAGGAAGTATGTTTTTCATACTACTTTTACCTGCTCCTACTCCAAACACCATACCTGTTGCGATAGCAGACTTAGCTCTCAAAATCTGATAATTATTTTCAGAATTTTCAGAGGATGTGAAATTTTCAATTCTGCTAACCCATGTGTCAATTCTATTTGGCATTAAATCAGGATAATTTTTTACTGTTAAAAAAAAGAGAGAAAACAATATTATTCCTGAAAAACCTATTCCTAATAAATATTTAAAGGGATATCCTCCAATAAAAATTAATGTAATTATCATTAAAAAAATCATAGCTGCAGTAGAAAAATTTGATGGTAAAATCAAAAAAACAACAAGAATAATTGGAATCCATAATGGGAATATTGTTTTAGAAAAATTTATGTTTTTATTATAATTTTTTGATAAGTAAAACGAAACATAAACCATTAAAATTACGGTAGCCATAGACGAGGGTTGAAAAGACAACCCTATAATTGGTAATTTAATCCATCTGCTAGCATTAGCTCCATCAATAAGATTTCCTTGTAAAGAAGTAAATAATAATATGGCTATTATAAATGGTAAAAAAATCAGAGATAATCCCTTAAAATACTTATATGGAATTAAATGAATGCTATACATAATCACAATACCGACTAAAACAATTGCTACATGCTTTATTAAATTTGATAAAATAAATCCATTTCCAAAATTAGAACTGGCACTATACACAGGTAAAAAAGAAAATATTGCCAATAGTAGAACAATTGACCAAATTATCTTATCACCTTTTATTTTATCCAAAAACAATTTCATTATAGTTTTCTTACTGCGTTTTTAAATTGTGTTCCTCTATCTTCAAAATTTTTATACAAATCAAAACTTGAACATGCAGGGGATAATAAGACTGTATCCTTAGGATCAGCCATTCTGTAAGCATTTTTTACAGCGTCACTCATTTTAGTACATTCAATAATTTTTTCTACAAATGGACTAAATGATTGGATTATTTTACTGTTGTCAATACCAATACAAATAATGGCTTTTACTTTTTCTCTAACTAATGGCAATAGTTCTTCATAATTATTTCCCTTATCTACTCCACCAACTATCCATACGGTTGATGATTTTATCGAATCCAAAGCATAATAGACAGCATTTACATTAGTGGCTTTAGAATCATTAACATATTTAACTTTTTGAATTGTTAGAACATGTTCAAGTCTATGCTCAATTGATTTAAAATTCCCGAGAGATTCTCTTATATTGTTATCACTAATATTTAAAATTTTAGCTACGGTTGCAGCTGCCATACTATTTTGAATATTATGATTGCCTTGAAGAGATAGATTTTCTATTGGTATCATGAGATTATTATTATTTACATTAATATTAATTGTTTGATTTTTCATACAACCTTTATTTAAACTTTCGTTATCAGTTGTTGAAAATGAAATTTTTGTAGAATTAATTTTTCTAGTCTTTAATTCGGAATTAATTTTTTTGTCATCAGAATTAAAAACAAAATAATTCTCCTTTGAATGATTAGATACTATTTTAAACTTTGAATCAACATAATTTTCAAAATTATAGTCATACCTTTCTAAATGATCTGGAGATATATTTGTTAATACAGAAATAAATGAGTTAAAGTGATTTATATTATCCAGCTGAAAACTACTCAATTCTAGAACTATATAATCGAATTCATTTTCTGCTATTAGAAATGAAAAGCTATTTCCAATATTTCCAGCTAGGCCAACATTTAAACCTGATTTTTTAAGAATATGATAAATTAAGGAGCTTGTTGTGGTTTTACCGTTAGAACCTGTCACACTAATTATGATTGAACTTGTAAATCTAAAAGCAAATTCTATTTCTGAAACTATAGGTATATTTTTTGACTTAATTTTTAAAATTAATTCCGACTCTTCTGAAATTCCAGGACTCTTTATTATTTCATTTGCTTTATAAAACTTTTCAAGTGAATGACCTCCCTCTTCAAAATCAATTTCATTTTCTAAAAGGATATTTCTATACTTTTCTTCAATTTTTTTATAATCTGAGAGAAAAACTTCATATCCGTTTTTATTGGCCAAATAAGCAGCTCCTACTCCACTTTCACCCCCACCAATAATAACTATTCTATATTTCATTTATCTAATCTTAAGAGTTATTAATGACAGTATTGCCAATAGGATTCCTATTATCCAAAATCTTACAACTATTTTGCTTTCATGTAAGCCAGATTTTTGATAATGATGATGCAAAGGAGACATCAAAAATATTCGTTGTCCAAGTCCTTTTGTTTTTTTTGTGTATTTAAAAAATCCAACTTGAATTATGACTGACAGTGTTTCTATCATGAAAACCCCACATATCAATGGAAGTAATAATTCTTTTCTAACTATTATTGCTAAAACAGCTATAATCCCCCCTATTGTAAGACTTCCTGTATCTCCCATAAATATTTGAGCAGGAAATGTATTATACCATAAAAAGCCTATTAAACCTCCAATAAAAGCAGAAATAAAAATTACCACTTCACCTACTCGAGGTATATACATTATGTCTAAGTAATTAGAGAAAATTATGTTTCCTGAAACCCAGGCAAAAACACCCAAGGTAATTGTAATAATTACTGATGATCCAGCTGCCAAGCCATCGATTCCATCTGTTAGATTAGCTCCGTTTGAAACAGAAGTAACTATTAAAATCACAAAAAATATAAACACAATAATATTTATTGATCTATTTTGTTCTCCATTTATTTTTGAAAAAAATGAATAATCAAATTCGTTATCTTTTAAAAATGGAACTGTTGTTTTAGTGGATTTATATTCAATATTTTCGACAACTATTTCAGAACCTTCTTGAGTGCTTAAATTTTGGTTTTTTAATGTCACATCAGGATGTAGATATAAAGTCAATCCAACAACTAATCCCAATACTATTTGACCAATAATTTTGAACTTACCTTTTAATCCCTTTTTATTTTTTTTAAAAATTTTGATATAGTCATCTAAAAAACCAATTAGTCCTAACCAAATTGTAGTGAAAAGAAGAAGTTGAATGTATATATTTAAAAAATTTGAAAATAATAAAACAGGAAATATTGTTGAAAAAATAATTAATAATCCACCCATCGTTGGGGTTCCATTTTTTTCTTTTTGTCCATCTAATCCTAAATCTCTGACAGTTTCTCCAATCTGCTTATTTTTAAGAAATAAAATAATTCTCTTTCCAAATTTTACAGAAATAAAAAGTGAAAAAATAAAAGCTAATGAAGATCTAAAAGATATATATTGGAACAAACTAGCTCCCGCTAATTGATATTGATTTTCTAAATATTCAAATAAAAAGTATAACATTTTAAAGTTTAGTTTTTAATGATTTAATTAATATTTCCTTATCATTGAAATCTATTTTAAGATCACCGTGAACTTGATATTTTTCATGCCCTTTTCCAGCTACAAGAATTACATCGTTAATTCTAGCTTTTAAGCAAGCTTTCTGTATAGCTTTTTCCCTGTCTATTTCATAGTCTACTTTGTTTAAATCAATATCGTTAACTCCATCTCGCATTTGATTTATTATATCTATTGGATTTTCGTGTCTTGGATTATCAGATGTAAAAATCACTTTATCGCTTAATGAGCTGGCAATTTTACCCATTAATGGTCTTTTAGATTTATCTCTATTACCGCCACAACCAACTACGGTTATTAAGTTTTTGTCAGATTTTTTTATTTCATTAATAGTTGTTAAAACATTTTTTAATGAATCTGGACTATGAGCATAATCTATGATTCCAATTTTATCACTGACATCATTTACTAATTCAAATCTGCCCTCAGGTGAACTCAAAAGACTCAAATTTTTCAAAATAAAATCATCTGAAATTTTAAATCCTTTTGCAATTGCATAAACTAGAAGAATATTATATGCATTAAATTTTCCTGTAAGCTTAGTCCATAGTTCAGTTTTATTTATTAAAATTTTCATGCCATTAAAATCCTTCTCTAAAATTTTTAATGAAAAATCAGAATTAGAATTCAATGAGTATGAAAAAGGTTTACTCTTTGTATTTTGAATCATATAATATCCATTTTTATCATCAGCATTTGTAATAGAAAAGGTTGATTTTGATAACGAATCAAAAAATTTCTTTTTCACATCTCTGTAAGCTTTAAATGTTTTATGATAATCTAGGTGATCATGGGATAAATTTGTAAAAGCTGCTGCTGCATATTTTAAACCATAAATTCTATTTTGTGAAATTGCATGGGAAGATACTTCCATGAAACAATATTCAACTCCCAATTCAACCATCTCATTTAAAATATTATTTAAAAATAATGGATCAGGCGTAGTATGATTAGATTGAATTTTCTTTCCATTAATTATAATGATGTTAGTTGAAATTAATCCAACTTTTTTATTAAGTTTTTTAAAAAGTTGGTACATTAAAGTTGTACATGATGTTTTTCCATTAGTACCAGTAACACCAACTAATTTTAATTTTCCAGAGGGATCATTGTGAAAATTTGAAGAAATCATAGCCAATGCTTTTCTTGAATCACTAACTAAAACATAAGTAACTTCTTTAATTACATTCTTTGGAAGTAATTGGCATACAATTACTGATGCACCATTTTCAACAGCTGAACCAATAAAATGGTGTCCATCATTTTTAAAGCCCTTGACTGCTACAAATAAATCTCCTTTTGAAATTTTATTTGAGTCAAAATCAATTTTATTAACACTAATACTAGTTGATCCTAAAACCGATAGAATTTCTACTTTATACAAAAGATCTTTTAATAAACTCATATCAACTCAATTTCAACTTTATTTAGTGATTTATTAATTCTGTAATTCTTTACCAGCGATCCATTTCCTTTGAAAACAACCTCAAAACCTAAATTTTCTAATACAGGTAATACATTTCTAAAGTTTTTTCCTTTAATAATTGAAAAATCTGATCCATCAATCTTAATTGAATTAGTTAATTTAATTTTTTCAAAATCTTCAATTCTTAAATTATCAAATTCAACCTTCTCTGGGGTTAATGAATATATCTTATCAGAAATTTTTTTAAAGACAGGGGCTGCAACTGTAGACCCATAATATCCTTTACTTTTATTTGGTTTATGAATTACAACTATACATGAATATTTAGGCTTATCTGCTGGAAAATAACCAACAAAACTTGATATATATTGAACGTTATCTGTTGTATAATCAACTTGACCAGTTCCTGTTTTACCTGCAATTTTATATATATCAGATTTAATGTTTGACCCTGTTCCACCATCTTCATTAACAACATTTTCTAACATTAGTTTAACATTGTCAAGAGTTGATTTAGAACAAATTGATGGGTTTAGTATTATTTTATTTGAAATCAAAGTATTTTTCTTTCTAAAAATAGGCTTAACCATTTCACCATCATTAGCAACTGCATTGTAAAAGGTTAAAATTTGTAATGGGGATAGCAAAACACCATATCCATAAACCATCCATGGTAAAGAGAGACCACTCCAATCTTCATCGTTTGGGTGTGGAATTTTTGGTCTAGATTCTCCAAAAATTGAAAGTCCAAGTTTATTATTTAATCCCATATTGTAAAGTCTATTAGAGAATTTTTCTGGATCTTCTTTATAGGCTTCATTAATTATTTTAACAATTCCTGTGTTTGAAGAAAGTTTGAATACTTCATTTAAAGAAATTTTTCCATAACCTCCTTTTTTAGAGTCTCTTACTTTTGCTCCATAAAAAGATAGTACTCCATTTTCTGTATCTACTGCCGTATTCATATCTACTTTACCATCTTCTAATGCTGCTATAATTGACATTAACTTAAATGTAGATCCTGGTTCAAAATGTTCTCCAACAGCATAGTTTAATCTTTCATAATATTTACCCTCTGAGGTTCTACCTAAATTTGATATGGCTTTAATTTCACCAGATGCGGTTTCCATAACAACTGCTGTACCATGGTCTGCTTCATACCTTTCTAGTTGTTCCAATAAGGAATGATGAGTAATATCTTGAAATCCAACATTAATCGTTGTAACAATATCAGAACCTGAGACGGGTTCAATTTTATTTGTTGAGGAGATGGGTTTCCATTTGCCATTTGAAATTTTTTGCATTAATTGAATTCCATTTTTTCCTCTTAGTTCTTTTCCAAAAGCATGTTCAAGGCCTACTCCACTAAATTTGTTGTCACTTATTTTTCTTTCTCTTCCAATAGTTCTTTCTGCAATTTTATTCAAAGGATAATCTCTTGAATTCTTTTTTTCAATTATTAATCCTCCTCTTACACCTCCTAATTTGAAAAGAGGCATTTTTTTGATTTTGTTCAATTCTTCAACTGAAATATTTCTTTGAATTAAAAAATATCTTTTATTTTTTTCCTTTGCTGAATTAAGCTTATTGTAATAGAATTCTTCATCATTTTCAAAAAGAAATGATAAGTTTTTTGCAAGGGGTCTTGAATAATTTAAAAAATTTGAATTAGAGACAGTTACTGCATCAAAGTAGATATCATAACTTGTTGAGGAAGCTGCTAATAAACTTCCATCATCTGAAAATATATTACCTCTTTCTGGTGTAATTGTAAAGTTTTGTATTGTTTTATTTTTAGCTAGCTGTCTGTAATTATCTCCTTCAATATACTGAATGTGAAAAATCTTGTAACCAATTCCCAATCCCAAAACAATCAATACACTTGCAACTAGATAAAGTCTGTATAAAAATTGTTTTTGATTTGTTTCCATTAGTCTATTATTATTTTTTTTGGTGGAGTTGTTGAACTCTTAATTCCTCTATTTGCCATTACAGTCATTACATTAGATTCCATTTTTAATTTCATTACTTCTTTTCTGCTTTCAATGAAATTGCTCTGTAGAATTGAAGTCTCATTTTTCAACTCACCGATCCTTATGATTTTACTATCAATAGAATGTGAAGAGTAAATCATAATTAGACACATTGAAAAAAGAAAAACTATATATTTCCATTTTGTAAAAGATCCTTCTTCAATCAAAAAATTTCCAAGAATTATTTTTTTTAATTTATTTTTCATACCCTAACTGCTGATCTTAACTTAGCACTTCTCGCTCTGTTATTAATTTTAATTTCACCTTCACTAGGAGTTAAAAATTTAAACACCTTTTTAAAAGGTGTTTTTGAAACACCAAATTTGTTTTTTATTGGTTCAGATTCAAAACATCCATTTTGAATAAATCTTTTAACTAATCTGTCCTCAACAGAGTGGTATGTAATTATTGAGATTACCCCTCCTTTTTTAACAAGTTCTGGAAGCTGGCTTAAAACTTCTTTAAGAACTTCCATTTCTTGATTAACTTCTATTCTTAAAGCCTGATATACTTTTGCTAAAACTTTATTTTTAAATCCTTGTGGAAGAAATGGTTCTAGCAATTCATTTAAATGACTTGTTTTAAAAATTGTTTTTTCAGATCTATAATGTATAATTGCCTTAGCAATTTGTTTAGAATTTCTTAAATCAGAATATTGAAAGAAAATATTTGACAATTGATCTTCTGAATATTCATTTAAAATTTTTTTAGCATCCACTAACGTATTTGTATTCATTCTCATATCTAATTCTGAATCATATCTTATAGAAAATCCTCTTTGAGAACTATCAAATTGATGAGAAGAAACGCCCAAATCAGCAAAAACACCATCTACATTATCAATAGAGTTATATTTTAAATTTTGTTTTAAAAATTTAAAATTCTGATTGATCAGCATAAACCTTGTGTCATCAATATTATTTTTCATTGCATCTTTATCTTGATCAAAAGCTATCAATTTTCCATTTTTTCCTAAATTTTCTAATATTAATCTAGAGTGACCTCCACCTCCAAATGTCAAGTCAACATATACACCATCTCCAACTATATTTAGACTATCAATTGATTCTGAGGGCATTACGGGATTATGATACATCTTCAGATTGATTTCCCATTACACTTTCAGAAAGATTCGCAAAATCCAACCCTGGGTCATTTATAACTTTTTCATATAAGGTTTTATCCCAAATCTCAATAATATTAATTGCAGAGGTTAGGACAATTTCATTATTTGAAAAGTATAATTTTGATAAATCTTTTGGGATTAATAATCGCCCACTATTGTCTAAATCTATAATTCTGACACCTGCATTATACCTTCTTATAAAATCATTGTTTTTTTTAACAAACTTGTTTAGCTTATTTATTTTTTCCATTGTCAATTTCCATTCTGAGAATGGATGAAGCTCAAGACAGTTTTGAAAAACAGATCTTTTTACAATAAAGCTTTCATTTAAATGATCACCCAATTGTTTTTTAAGATTTACAGGGAGCATCAGTCTTCCTTTAACATCAATCTTACATTCGTATGTTCCTATTAAGCTTATCACTTTATCTTTGGTTTAATCTCAAATTTAATGAAATTTTACCACTTTTTACCACTTTTTACCACTTTGTTAATAATTTTAGACCGTGTTGTCAAATTGATATTTAAATGTCTGTTTTTCAGTATTTTAATTGTGTTGAAAAGTGGGTTAATAAAATGTTAATCTTAAATATTTTATAGCTTTAAATAACTATCTTTGTTTTAACAACTAAATCTAATAGCAAGGTGAGTAATTTAAATTATGTTGAAGACAATGGCTTCAACTATACTTATGGCGGTAAAGGAAACCCTATAATTGTATTACACGGCTTAATGGGAGGATTAGGTAATTTTAAAAAATTTTTAGAGAAATTTCCTAGCCTTGGTTATCAAGTTTTTATGCCAGAATTGCCTATATATAGCTCCTCTATTCTTGACACTAATGTCAAGTTTTTTGCAAAATACATCAATAATTTTATCAATTTTTTAGGTTTAAAAAATGTAATATTAGTAGGAAATTCACTTGGTGGACACGTCGCTTTAGTTCATGCTAAATTATTTCCTTCTCAAACCAAAGCGCTTGTTCTTACAGGAAGTTCTGGGCTATATGAAAATGCAATGGGAGATACCTATCCAAGACGTGGTGACTATGAGTTTATTAAGAAAAAAACTCAAGATGTATTCTATTCACCAGATGTTGCAACAAAAGAGGTAGTGGATGAGGTTTTTGAGTCAGTAAATGACAGAAAGAAAGTTTTAAAAATTTTGGCTGTTGCTAAAAGTGCAATAAGACATAATATGGCTAAAGACCTGCCAAAAATGAAAATTCCAACTGCATTATTGTGGGGAAAAAATGATAACGTAACTCCACCTGATGTGGCTAAAGAATTTGACAAACTTTTACCTAATTCAAAACTTATTTGGTTTGAGAAATGTGGTCACGCGCCCATGATGGAATATCCTGAAAAGTTTAATGATACAGTTTATGAGTGGTTTATAGAAAATAATCTATAAAATGAAAATTCAATCATATAGCTTTGTTAAAAGTAGCTCAAAAGCTGCAGAATGTCCACGAAATATTTACCCAGAGTTTGCTTTCATTGGTAGATCCAATGTTGGAAAATCTTCACTTATAAATACGTTAACTGGGAGTAAAAAATTAGCAAAAATTTCAGGTACACCAGGAAAAACTTTATTGATAAATCATTTTATAATTAATAATAATTGGTATCTAGTTGATCTTCCAGGCTTTGGATATGCTAAAGCCTCAAAAAAAGAAAAAAGAAAAATTGAAGAAATAATTTCTAACTATTTTTATAATAGAGAGCATATTAATCTAACATATTTACTTATAGACAGTAGATTAAAACCTCAAAATATTGACATCGAATTCATGCTTTGGTTAAACGAAAATAATTTACTTTTTAAATTAATTTTTACAAAATCTGATAAATTAAAAAAAAAAGAAATTGAAGTTAATCCTAAAAACTATTTATTAGATCTTTATGAAAAAACAGGTATTCAGCCTGAATATTTTATTAGTTCATCAAAAACTAAACTTGGGAGAGAAGCAATCCTAAAAGATATTAGCTCTGAAATTGAAAATTAAGATAATTTGATATTAAGGTTTTCTGCAAAATAATCACAAAACTGCTTAAAAGCATCTGTCATTTTTTCATTGTTAGTTGATCTCATAAAAGTGTCACTCATACTTACCAAAGTTTGATGAAAAAAAACATTCATTTGATCTACAGGCATATCTTTTGTCCATAAATCAATTTTAAGTGTTTCTTGAGGCTCGTGATCCCAAACTGAAAGAAAAACAGCTTTCGAATCTTTATTATTGACTCCCCCATCATTAGCTGACCAAGTAATTTTTTCTGGAATTTTATTTTCATCTAATTCGATATTGAAGGAAATTTGAGTTTTTTTCATTTTTTTACAGGTTTATATTTAGAATTTTTAAAGATAGTGTAATGATCAATATTTAATAACTGATTTACAGTAATTTGATTGTGATTCATGTATGAATTAACTATTTTAAAACCAAGCCATCTACCAATACCTCCAGGAGATTTTTTATCAATATCCAGGTTAAACTTTGAGTAAGGGGCAGGTGACATAAATCTTGATCTTAAATCTAAATCAGTGTCATAAAAAAGCTCTTTCTCAACAAAATAGGACCATATTTCAAACTCGTTTTCAATAGCCCATTCTAATTTTTCTTTTGTGGTATTAAAAACAATCCACTCTTCTTCAGATGGGTTTATAAGTTTATTTATGTATAAAATTTTTCCATGGGTTATCATATTTGAAAGCAAAGTTCTATCTTCTAAATTATTAACAAATTTTTCTGAGATTTTATAAGCTATATCATTTGAAATATAACTTATTTCCATTCTTTCTGAAATATAATTGGGTAAATTATTGTAATAGTTTGCTCCAAGATAGAAATTTAGAGAAACAAAAAGCAATGAATCAGCGTAAATTACTCGATCTTCAAAATTTCCCTTATTTATCAAAGAAACTATTGTTGGATACTTAAAAGCTTCCAGGCTTTTGGCCTTGTTAAAAATTGTTTTTAATTTTTTAGAATTAAAATTAAAATTACTGAACACTTGACTAGATTTGTGATAGAGTTCTAATTCCATTGAATCATTTTTTTTGTTTAACCAAACAGAATCAGAAAATTGATTTGGAAAAAGATAAGGGTACTTATTAATTAACGCATCAAGCTCACCATCTTTAGAAGAATAAAATTCTTTTTCAAATCTTATAACCTCAATTTCACTTAAATTATCAATTTCACTACATCCTGTTATAAAAAAAAGGTAGAAAATAAACGTGAAAAGTTTCTTATAATCCATTAATTTTGAAATTGAGAATTAAAAGTTCAAATTTAACACAAAGTCTATAATATTTTATAAATGAAATATGATATAATTATCGAAAAGTTAAACAATTGGCTAATACAATACATCGAAATATCTAAATCAAAAGGTTTTGTAATTGGAGTCTCAGGTGGAATTGATTCTGCATTGACTTCTACGCTGTGTGCAAAAACTGGCCTCCCCACACTTTGTATTGATATGCCAATTTTACAAAGCAATAATGAAATAAGTAGAGCTAAAGAACATATAGCTTGGCTAAAATCTAAATATAACAATGTGTCTGACCTATCAATTGATCTTAATAACACTTTTAAATCCTTTAGATCGGCTGTTGAAATTAAAAATAATGAGAATAATTTTTTGTCATTAGCAAATTCAAGGTCAAGACTTAGAATGACTACATTATATTATTATTCAGGAATTCATAATTATTTAGTTGCTGGCACAGGAAATAAAGTAGAAGATTTTGGTATTGGGTTTTACACAAAGTATGGAGATGGTGGCGTTGATATTAGTCCAGTTGCAGATCTTACTAAAACAGATGTTTTCAACATGGCCTCAAAGCTTGGAGTTATAACTAAAATATTAGAAGCAAAACCAACTGATGGGTTATGGGATGACGGAAGAACAGATGAGGACCAGATTGGTGCTACTTACAAAGAGCTTGAATGGGCGATGGAGCAAAAAGATAACAACAAAAAATCCAGCGATTTTCAAAATAGAGAAAGGGAAGTGTTTGATATTTTATTAAAGTTCAATAATCAAAATTCTCATAAAATGAATCCTATACCAATTTTTAAAGTACCAAAGGATCTTAAATAAACTAAAAAACTCTATTTAATTTTTTTGACAATAAAGATTTTAACTTGTGATACTCACTAATTTCTTCTAAAATTTTATTATTGTTTTTATTAGATTTTATTTCATCTTTTAATTCGTCAACTTTTTTATTTATCAAATATGTTCTTAAACTTAAAATAGTTTCGGAAACCAACTGACTAATTACCTTTTCTTTATTTTTTACAAAAATATTTTTGCTTACCCAATTATGAAGTTCATATCGTTCTTCACTCATTAAAATCCCTGTTACGTGATTTGATAAATTATCTTCTAAGTTATTTAAAAAAACTTCTAAAACTAACTTTTGGTTTTTTTGAAACTCTGTGATAATTTTATCATAAATCATTCTAAATGATTCATTGGTAAATTCAATTTCATCTTGCTGTAAATCCAAAAATATTTTTTCATAAACAGATGATTTAACAATTGTTGGTTCCAAAATAACATTGCCATCTTCATCATTCTTTAAAATTAATTCTTCAAACTCCTCAACTTTGTCACCATAAAGTAATAAAATTTCAATAATTTTTTTTTCTAACTCAAATAAGGTATTAACGTTCTTATTTTTAGTTGTTAGAGGAACTCTAGCTATTCTTTTCTTAGAAACAGCATAGATTTCGTTTTTAGTTTTTTGAGCTAAAGAATTAAATAAAACATCCTCAGAAATATCCATAATAGAAGAACAATGTTTTATATACAACTCTTGTTTAATTCTATCAGGAATAATAGAAATACTATTAATTATTTCATTAATAGTCTTAGTTTTTAAAACTGGATCATTTTTAGAGCTTTCAGCTAAAATAGATGCTTTAAATTGTATAAAATCTTTAGAATTGGTTTTTAAAAATTCATCAATTTCTTCATAAGATTTATCTTGACTATAACTATCAGGGTCCTCTCCATTTGGAAATGAACAAATATTAACATTTAGCCCAGCAGAAAGTATAATGTCTATGCCTCTCAAAGTAGCATCAATTCCTGCCTTATCTCCATCAAATAGCATTGTAATATTTGAAGTCAACCTTCTAATTAATGTAATTTGATCTACCGAAAGTGCTGTGCCTGATGATGAAACAACATTTTTTATTCCTTTTTGATGCAACTGTATAACATCTGTATAACCTTCAACAATATAACAATTGTCTTGTTTTGCAATTTCTTGTTTTGCATAGAAGATACCATATAGGATTTTACTTTTGTTATAAATTAAACTTTCTGGGGAATTTAGATATTTGGCTGTCTTTAATTGATTGTTTAAAATTCTTCCTCCAAAACCAAGTACCCTTCCTGACATACTATGAATAGGGAACATGATTCTACCTCTAAATCTATCGAATGGTTTTTCATTTTTAAAAATAGAAAGACCTGATTTTTCTAAAAAAATTGGATCATATCCATTCTTTATTGCATTTGATGAAAAATAGTCAGATTTTTCTGGCAAGTATCCTAAATCGAATTTTTTTATTGTCTCATCACTAAACCCTCTCTCTTTGAAATAAGAAAGACCAATTGATTTACCCTCTTGAGAGTTTAATAACGTTTCTTTGAAAAACTTTTTAGCAAATTCAGAAACAATGAACAAACTTTCTCTTTCTGATGCTTTTTCTTTATCCAAGGAACTTGTCTGTGTTTCTTCAACCTCAATATTATATTTTCTAGCTAAATATTTTATTGCCTCAGGATAAGTAAAATGTTCATGTTCCATTAAAAAAGCAATAGCATTGCCTCCCTTTCCACTACTAAAATCTTTCCATATTTGTTTTACTGGAGATACTACGAAACTTGGTGTTTTTTCATTTGAGAATGGACTTAAACCTTTAAAATTTGAGCCTGACTTCTTTAATTGAACAAACTCACCAACGACTTCCTCTACAAGAGACTGTTCAAATACTTTATCAATGGTAGCTTTAGAAATCAATTTTTTTTATTATTAAATTACTTAAAATTCTTATTTGTTTCAATATTCTCGTTCAATAACGTATTTTATAAGTTTTTTAAGACTGTTTGTATACTCACTTTCCTCAAATTGATCCAGATCTTTAAGAGCTGAGTTGTAAAATTTTTTAATTTGTTTTTGAGTGTAATCAATCCCGCCTATATCAATCACATATTTTATAATTTCTCTAATTGCATTTTCATCGCTATTTTTCACAGAGTTAATTAACCATTTTCGTTTAGATTTAGAGGAATTATTTAAAGCGTAAATAAATGGAAGAGTTAATTTTTTTTCTCGAAGATCAATACCAGTTGGTTTACCAATTTTTTTAGTTCCATAATCAAATAAATCATCCTTTAACTGAAATGCTACTCCAATTTTTTTTCCAATTTGTTCAAATGCATTAATTTCTTTTTTTGAGGCATTAGCGGCTGCAACACCCAGTGCACAGCATGAAGCAATTAATGAAGCTGTTTTTTTTGTAATAATTTCATAATATATTTCCTCATCAATATCTAATCTTCGAGCTTTTTCAATTTGTAATAATTCTCCTTGACTCATGTCCTTTACAGATTTTGAAATTATTTTTAGTAAATCAAAATCATCATTATCAATACATAAAAGCATACCTTTTGAGAGTAAAAAATCACCAACTAATACTGCAATTTTATTTTTCCAAAGAGCATTTAATGAAAAGAAACCTCTTCTTTTGTCACTGGAATCAACAACATCATCATGAATTAGTGTAGCTGTATGAATTAACTCAATTATAGATGCAGCTCTATATACTTTTTCATTTATTTTATCGTTGCTTGATATTATTTTAGCTGTTAAAAAAACAAACATTGGTCTCATTTGTTTTCCTTTTCTTTTAACTACGTAATGTGTAATTCTATTTAGTAAAGGAACGTCTGAAATCATTGATTTTGAGAACTTTTCCTCAAAAAGATCCATCTCTTTTTTTATGGGTAATTTAATCTCTTCAATGATTTTCATCAAGTTTTATTTAAGCTTGTTTGCAAGCTGCCCACAAGCAGCATCAATATCTTTTCCTCTGGATTTTCGTATTGTCACTGGTATTTTATTTTTTTCTAAAGCATCAATATATCTATCAATTATATTATCACTAGCAGAGTTAAAAAGACTATTTTCTGTTGAATTATATTCAATAAGATTAACTTTTGAAGGAGAAAATTTGCAAAAATCTACTAAAGCATTAATATGCTCATCATCATCATTAATATTATTCCATACAATGTATTCATAAGTTACAATTTTTTTTGTTTTTGAATACCAATGTTTTATTGCTTGTTTAAGATCATTTAATGGGAATTTTTTTGTGAATGGCATTATTTCATTTCTAGTTTTCTCTATTGCAGAATGAAGTGAAACCGCTAAATTAAATTTAACATTGTCATCAGCCATTTTAATGATCATTTTAGAAATTCCTGAGGTGGACACTGTAATTCTTTTGGGCGACATTCCTAACCCATTCTTACTTGTTATCTTTTTTATTCCTTCAATAACATTATTGTAATTTAATAATGGTTCACCCATACCCATGAAAACTATATTAGAAAGTGGTTTCCCATAATAATTTAAACTTTGAGAATTAATTGTTGCTACTTGGTCATAAATTTCATCAGGATTTAGGTTTCTTATTCTATCCATTTTTGAAGTTGCACAAAATTCACAATCCAGACTACAACCAACTTGACTAGAAACACATGCAGTAGTCCTGTTTTTAGTTGGAATCAAAACAGATTCAACAAACAAATCATCAAATAATGCAATGGCATTTTTTATGGTACCATCATTACTTTTTTGAAATCTATCAATATTAATATGATTGATGACAAATTTATTTTTTAAAAGTTTCCTTGTTTCTAGTGAAATATTAGTCATTTCATCAAATGATAAACAAGATTTCTTCCAAAGCCATTCATAAACCTGTTTGGCTTTATATGACGGCATGTCGTTTTTTTGAAAAAAAGAAGTTAATTCGTCTAAAGTTAGAGATCTAATATCATTCTTATTTTCCATTTTAAAATTTAGATTATTAACATTGCATCACCATATGAATTGAAATTATATTTTTCTTTAATTGCAACATCATATGCTTTTTTTATAAAATCAGGTCCTGCAAAGGCAGAGGCCATCATTAGAAGAGTTGATTTAGGTGTATGAAAATTAGTTATCATACAGTCTGCAATTCTAAAATCATAGGGTGGAAAAATAAATTTATGGGTCCAACCGTTATAAGGGTTTAAAGTTTGAAAAGAAGATACTGAAGATTCTAATCCTCTCATAGATGTTGTACCAACAGCACAAATTCTTTTTTTATTTGACTTAGCAGAATTAACAATATCACAAGCAGTCTGCTCAATAAATAATTCTTCAGAATCCATTTTATGTTTCGACAAATCTTCAACTTCAACTGGGTTAAATGTACCTAAACCAACATGTAAAGTTAACTCGGCGATATTAATTCCTTTGATCTCTAATCTTTTTAAAAGATGTTTTGAAAAATGCATTCCTGCTGTAGGCGCAGCCACAGCACCTTCGTGCTTAGCAAAAATTGTTTGATATCTTTCTTTGTCAAAACTTTCTTCCTCTCTTTTAATGTATTTCGGAAGTGGAGTTTGTCCTAAATCAAATAAAGCTTTTCTAAATTCATCGTATGAGCCATCATATAAAAATCTAAGTGTCCTTCCTCTTGAAGTGGTATTATCAATAACTTCAGCCACTAAATTATCATCATCTCCGAAATATAATTTATTTCCTATTCGAATTTTCCTTGCAGGATCTACTAAGACATCCCACAATCTTTGGTCATCACTTAATTCTCTAAGTAAAAAAACTTCAATTCGAGCCCCTGTTTTTTCTTTATTTCCAATTAGTCTTGCAGGGAAGACTTTTGTATTGTTAAAAACAAACGCATCTCCTTCGTCAAAATAATTAACAACATCTTTAAAGGTTTTGTGTTCAATTGATTCAGTTTTTCTATCTAGAACCATAAGTCTAGATTCATCTCTGTGATCAGATGGATATTCAGCGATTCGCTCTTCAGGGAGCTCAAAATTAAATTGTGATAATTTCATAATAAGATTTAAAGTTGGCAAATATACATTTATGCATACCCCTCTGTCAAGTTTATTGACAATTAATTCAGTATTTAACCTGAAATATTAAAATTAATTGCCTTTAAATCTAACCAAAAGTTTTTGTAAGATTTTGACACTACGTCAGGATTGTTAATTTTTAGAGGAACTAATATTGCTAAAGGAGCAAAAGCCATAGCCATTCTGTGGTCATTATACGTATCAATAGAAATATTTTCATTGATTTTAGAACAACAACTCAAATGAATACTGTTGTTGGTAATTTCAATTTCTGCTCCTAATTTTTCTAATTCAATTTTTAAAGCTAAAAGCCTATCAGTTTCTTTGATTTTTAATGTTTGAAGACCAAAAAGATCACAATTAATACCAAGACCAAAGCATGTAACTGCAATGGTTTGAGCAATATCAGGGTGTTTTGTCAAGTCAATACTTACTTTATTAGGTAAAACGAAATTTTTTATTTTTTTCAAAACAATTCTTCCCTGAGCATCAAGAAACTCCGTTTCCACTCCAAATTTTAAATAAATTTTTGATAATTCTTTATCTCCTTGTATTGATGAATTATAGAATTTGCCTATACTTAGTTCTGATTTGTTAGAAAGAGCTACAATACTATAAAAATAAGAAACTGAACTCCAATCTGATTCAACATTTATAGTTGTCTTATCAATTTCTGTTAGGGGTTTAATTGTAATTTTATTATTAGTAAATTCATAACTAACACCTATTTTATTTAAAATGGATAGAGTCATTTCAAGGTAAGGTCTTGATGTTATTGTACCCTCAAGATGAATTAAAAGTCCTCTATCTAAAAAGGGGGCAATTAAAATTAATGCTGATATATATTGACTGCTAATTTCAGCACTCAGTGAAATTTTTTGTCCACTAATCTTTTTTCCTCTTATAATAAGAGGAGGGTATCCCACTTTATCTTTATATCTTATGTCAGCACCTAAGCTATTTAATGCATCAACTAAAATTTTGATTGGTCTTTGTTTCATTCTTTCAGAACCAGTTATTTCAAATTCTTTATTGTTCTGAACAGATAAAAAAGCTGTTAAAAATCGCATTGCTGTTCCAGCATGACCAATATCAATGTGATTAGAAAGATTATTCAAATGTTTACTTAAAACTACCGAGTCATCGGAATCAGATAAGTTTTCAATTTCTAGATTTCTGTAAAAAGACTTTAATATCAGTAATCTATTTGACTCACTTTTTGAACCTGAAATTTCAAAAGATCTTGAAAAAAAGGAATTGTCGTGTTTTAGTGAATAGCTATTCAATTATTTAAGCTTTGGATTATTTATATGTCGTTTACCATCTCTTAAAGATTTGAATTTTAATTTTTTGTTAAATGATTTTTCTAAATCAATTCCGGTTTGATTAGCTAAACAAAAAACTACAAACAAAACATCTGATAACTCTTCACCTAAGTCAATTTTTTTGTCAGACTCTTTTTCAGATTGCTCACCATATCTTCTTGAAATTATTCTAGCAACTTCTCCAACTTCCTCGGTCAATTGAGCCATATTCGTTAAGGGATCAAAATATCTCACCCCATGTTTTGAAATCCAATCGTCTACCCTTTTTTGAATTATTTTTAGTTCCATATCACTATTCAATTAATTTTAATCTAATTATAGAGGTGCATTCTAAACACACATATTGTATGTAAAAATAATACAATACTATTAGAAAAAAACTAAACTAATAGTAAATCAGGATAAATACTAAGTGATAACGCTACATTTCTATACTTGAAATGCAAATTAAAATATTTAAGATTACTTTAAATTAATAAGAAGACCAAGAAAAGCATAACATTCCTGAAGCAGCATGACCAGGATTAGCACATGATTCTTTCTTGTAATTTGAACAACTTAAACAATCAGAAAGCTTAGAAAACGCTTTTTTAATTGAATGGTCATTACAAACATTATTAATTTCTACAGAGAGATCATGCTTTTTACACTTTAATGAATCAACTAAATTTTCACAAGTAAGACAACTGTCAACAGATTCTATCATAACATTAATTTTTGTTAAATCTAAATTGATTTATGTTTAGAATGAATTTAAATTAATTGGAGGTGAAAAAATTTGAGCAGGTTGAATCAAATTCTAGTAAGTCTTTATTTTCAAATTCTAAATTAATTTTTTTGTCTTTATCAAGTGGTGAATCATTAAAGAAAACCCAGCTTTCTCCATTTACATTAACACTAACTTTATATTCTTTACCTGCAAATAGAGATTTTTCAACAACACCCTTAAACTTTGAGTTTTCAGATAATTTTATTTTTTCTGGTCTTAAATAAAAGGTTTTATTGTCAATGGTAACTTGATTAAGATCACCAAGAATTTTAGCACAATAGCAGTTTATTGGATGACAATACATACTTACTGGACTATCATACTGTTGAAGAATTCCAGCTTTAAATATTAAAATTTTATCTGAAATATTAAAAGTATCTCTAATATCGTGAGTAACTAAAATTGTAGTAGTCTTAGTCTCTTTAATAATTTTATGAATTTCTTCTTGGATGGTGAGTTTAATATTTGAATCTAAATTACTGAAAGGCTCATCTAAAAGTAATAAGTCAGGTTCTCTAACTAAAGCTCTAGCTAAACAAGCTCGTTGCTGCTCTCCACCTGACAATTGATGTGGGTATCTGTGAGATAAATCTTTTAAATTAGTTAGTTTAAGTATATAATCAATTTTTGATAAAAACTTTTGTTCAAGATTAATTAAAATATTTTCTAAAATATTTAAATGTGGAAATAATGGATAGTCTTGGAAGACAAAACCAATTTTTCTTTTATTTGGAGCAATAAAAGTATCCTTGTCATTTAAAACAACTCCATTTAATTCTATTATCCCTGCATTGATTTTTTCTAATCCAGCTAAACATTTAAGAAATGTAGTTTTTCCTGATCCGCTTTCTCCAATAAAAGAAACTATATCACCTTTCTCTACAGAAAAATTAAGATTTCTTATTAATTGATCTTTATCAGTGTAATATTTCTTTAAATCTTTAATCTCTAGAAACATCTATTTCTTTGTTTACAATTTTTTTCAAAAATATTAACAATATTATTCCCATCATAACAATTGTTAGAGAATAAATTGAAGATTTAGGTATCATTTCTTCAATAGCATATTCATAAGTTTGAACAGCCAAGGTATCAAAATTAAAAGGCCTAAGAATTAATGTTATTGGAAGTTCTTTAATTATATCAACAAATGTGATTAAAAATGCTATGGCAATAGCAGATTTATTAATTGGTAGATGAATTGATTTGAACAATTTTAATGGACTCATGCCTAAATTAACTGCAGTATCATCATAGGAACTTGGATGTTTCTCAAAGCTAGATTTAAGCGGAGAAATTCCCACAGCCATGTAACGCATTACATATGCATAAATTAAAACTACAAATGATCCTATCAAAAACTCTGACTTTAAGGGGAAAGAAGTAAACATAATTATTAGAGACAATCCAATTACAGCACCTGGAAGAGCATATGTTAGAGATATGGCTTCGTTAAAAACAGTTAAGATTTTATTTTTTATTATCCTTTTTAAAAACTGAAAATAAACTGCAATAAAAATTATTATGGAGGATGCAATTAAAGAAACTATAAATGTATTTGAGGTTAAGTCCAATACCTTTTCAAAATCAATTCTATCAAATTCATAAACAACATTTCCAATTATAAATAGTATTGGAATAATAAAGCCTAATAATATGGGAATTAAACACATTAAATGAATGACTAACTTCTTTGAAAATGAGGGGTCTTCAGATTTAAATTTTTTTGTATTTGGTTTATAATTAAAATTATATCTAGAATTAAAAAATCTTTCTAATGAAAAAAACAGTACTACAATGAAAAATAAAAAAACTGCGAGTAATGATGCAGTTTCTACATCTTGCATTGAATACCAAGATCTAAAAATCCCACTAGTGAATGTATTTACTCCAAAATATTTAACAGCTCCATACTCATTTAATACTTCCATTATAACTAAAAAAAGTCCAGAAAAAATAGAAACTCTGGAGAGTGGAATAACAATTTTATAAAATGTTTTAGTTCTTGACATTCCTAGACTTCTAGACAGGTCAATATAATTTGCTCCAACTAATGAAAATGAAAGTCTACATGCCGTATAGATATATGGATATAACGCTAATGCCATGATAACGCCTAATACTTCAATTTGTAGATAGTCTTGATTCAAAAAACCTGCAAGATCAGGGAAATAATCCCTTGCAAAACTTTGCATTGGACCAGTATAACTCAATATATCGCTATAAGTAAATGCCATAATATACACTGGAATTGCTAGGGGTAAATAAAGTAAAACATCATAAATGTTATTCCCTTTGAAGTTATTTGTACTAATGTACCAAGCTGGTAAAACTCCAAAAAGCAATGAAAAGAATGAGGTGATTGAAACTAAATATACTGTATCAAAAGAATAATCAAACAATAAATTATTCCATAAATATTTAAAATTTGATGTATCTATGTTTACCGTGCTTATAATTAAAGCTACTATTGGTAAAATGACAATTAATGAAAGAAGAACGGTAGAAAGTAATAACTTTCTACTGTTAGAATGATATTTTTTATTTATTTCCAACCTGTTTTATCAAATATACGAATTGCTTCTTTTCTATTTGTCCCCAATGAGTTCAAATCTACAGGGTCTTTTTTAAATTCTCCCCATGCTTGAACAATTTCATCTGGCTTAACATTTGGGTTTACGGAATATTCGTAACTATTATTTACGTAAGTTTCTTGAGCCTTAACAGTATTCAAATATTTTATAAGCTTGATAGCGTTTTCTTTATTTGGTGCATTTTTAGTTAGAGCTATTCCAGAAACATTGATATGAGCTCCTCTTTCTCCCTCTCCTTGATTAGGAAAAAAAACAGATACTGCCTTGCCTGCATTAATTTCTTCCTCCTTTTCAGAAGATAAAAGTAAGCCTATATAATATGAGTTTACAATAGCTATGTCACCCTGTCCAGCTGCAATTGCCTTAACTTGGTCCCTATCATTACCCTTTGGATTTCTTGCAAAATTTGCAACAACTGACTCTGACCATTTAGTAGTTTCTTCAGGTCCCAAATTTTCAACAAGCGATGACATTAACGCTTGGTTGTAAGCATTTGATGAAGATCTAACTAACAACCTTCCTTTCCATTTATCGTTTGATAAATCTTCATAGGTTGATAATTCATTTTTTTCTACTCTTTCATTACTATACACAATTACTCTTGATCTGTAAGTTAACGGGACCCAATACCCATTATTATCTAATAATTGAGGATCAATATTGGAAAATACAGATTCATCCTCAAACTTTTGAAATAAACCCATTTCACCACCTTGCCAAAGTTTACCAACATCAACAGTAATAAAAAGATCAGCAGGTGAATTATTACCTTCATTTTTCATTCTTTGAATTAACTCGTCAGCATTGGCTTTAGTTACATTAACTTTAATACCAGTCAATTTTTCAAAATTTTCATACTGAATTTCATCAACATTATAATGACGTTGACTGTAAATATTTATTTCGTTTGAATTTTTTTTATTTGGAATACAGCTTGCTAAAAGCAGTACAGTAAATAGATAAATAAGTTTTTTCATATTCCTAAAAATTAGCACAGCGAAATTAACTTAATTTTAAATAATAAAAAAACTAATTTTTATTTAGACTAATTATAAATAAAATATTATATTCGCTGAAAATTTAACACTATTTAGAACTAGTCTAAACAAAAATGGATAAAATCATACTCACTTTAACCTTACTTTTAAGTTTAAATTCATATACCCAGAATCAACAAAATGAAAAATCTAATGATTCAATAACTGCTTTAGATGAAGTAATTATTAAATCAAATACTATACTTGGAAATAAATTTGTAGCAAAAAACAGAACTGGCGCTGCCTATTACCTTTCAATTGATGATTTAGCAAAATTTAATTATACTGATATTAATAGAGCATTAAATAAAATTTCGGGAATCAATTTTTATGAAGAAGACGGTTTTGGATTACGACCAAACATAAGCATTAGAGGGACTTCCCCAGAAAGAAGCTCAAAAATTGCAGTCATGGAAGATGGTGTTCTAATTTCTCCTGCTCCTTATAGTGCATCATCAGCATATTATTTCCCTTCAATTGCAAGGATGCAAGCTGTTGAAGTTCTAAAAGGAAGTAGTCAAATTCAATATGGACCCTATACAACAGGTGGAGCTATAAATTTTGTTTCTACTGAAATACCAGAATCATTTAAAGGAAAAATATCTACCAGTTTTGGAAGTTTTAATACTGGTCAAGCACACCTAACTTTAGGAGATAGCTTTAAAAATTTTGGATATATGATTGAATATTTAAATTTTAATTCTGACGGATTTAAATCTTTAGGAAATGATTTAAATACTGGTTTTGATATTAATGAAATAACATCAAAAATTAAATTTAAAACCTCAGAAAAAGTCAAAGTTCAACAAAGTGTAGAACTCAAATTTCATAGTTATGATGAGATATCGAATGAAACTTATTTGGGACTAACTGAAAATGATTTTGAAAAAAATTCTTTTCTTAGGTATCCAGGATCTGAAAAAGACAAAATGGATGCTGAACACATACAATTTCTATTAACTCATGAGCTAAATTTCAATGAGAGATTTAAAATTACAACTAATGCGTATCACAATGGGTTTAAAAGAAATTGGTATAAATTAGATGACGTTGTCTTTGAAGGAAATTCACAAAAAATATCAAAAGTAATTTCTAATTCTCAAAATTACGCTGGTCATATTTCAATCTTAAAAGGGCTATCTGATTCAGAAAATGCTTTAAAAGTTAAAGCAAATAATAGAGAATATGTTTCAAAAGGAATTCAAACTAAAATTGATTATCATTGGTATGGAAATAACGACTCATTTAATGATCTAGAAATTGGTTTGAGAGTTCATTACGACGAGGAAGACAGATTTCAATGGGAGGATATATATTCAATAACAAATGGATCTATGTCATTAAATTCCTATGGAGAAAAAGGATCTCAAGGAAATAGAATAAGCTCAGCAAATTCTTTTGCCTCATATATAATGTACAAATATAAAATCAAAGGATTTACAGTTTCACCTGGTTTAAGATATGAATCAATAACATTAGCAAGAGATGATTTTGGGGAAAATAATCCTTTGAGAAATATAAATGATCTTTCTTCAAGAGAAAATAAAGTATCAGTATTTATACCTGGAATTGGAGTTAATTATACCATAAATAATAAATTTTCAATATTTGGAGGAATTCATAAAGGATATTCACCTCCAGGCAGTTCTATTGGTCAAAAAGCTGAGGAGAGTTTGAATTTAGAATTAGGAAGTAGATTTTCCATAAACAAAATAAATGCTGAAATTATCGCATATCAAAACGATTACAGCAACTTACTAGGAAATGATCTTGCAGCAACTGGTGGTTTTGGAGAGCTTGATCCATTTAATGCTGGAAAAGCCTTGGTTAATGGATTAGAAATATTACTGACATCTGATTTTGTTGAGAATAAAAATATTTCTGTTCCCTTTTCATTTTCATATACTCTTACTAATGCTAAGTTCTTGACTGATTTTGGAAGTACTCAAGATATTTGGGGAGAAGTAAGTAATGGCGATAGAATTCCATACATCCCACAACATCAATTGAATTCAAATATTGGTATCAAAATAAATAAATTTGAAATTAATTTTAATGGAAATTATAATGGGAAATTCTCAACAATAGCTGATAGTTCAATTGAAATTCCATCATATTTTATTTTTGATATTTCTTTTAAATATAAAGTTCGACCAGGAATAACTTACACCTCGAAAATAATCAATTTATTTGATGAAAATTACGCAGTTTCAAGAGCACCTGCTGGATTAAGACCAGGTCATCCTTTTGGAATTTATGCTGGATTTGAGTACTTGTTTTAACTATTCAAGATAGGGTTTGTCTATTATTTAATCGATAACCCTTCTTTAAAAAGATTTATTTTTGGAATCCATAAAAATAGTAACTGGACCATCATTTTCAATTTTAACGAGCATATCAGCACCAAACACTCCTGCTTTTGGAGTTTTATTTAATTTTTTAGAAATTTCCTTTAAAAAATCATTATAAATATTTACTGCTAATTCACTTTTAGCAGCCTTAATATAAGATGGTCTATTTCCTTTTTTTGTTAACGCATGCAGAGTAAATTGACTTATGATTAGTATTTCTCCATCAATATCAATCAATGACTTGTTCATTATTTTTTTTTCATCATCAAAAATTCGAAGTTGAGATACCTTTTGAGAAATCCAATTGATATCATTTTCATCATCACTATTTTCTATTCCTATAAACAGGACTATACCTTGATTAATATTTGAGACAACTCTATTATCTACTTCAACACTTCCTTTTTTTACTCTTTGAATTAAAGCTCTCATTTACTTAAAACTGTTAGTTCTAAAATTATCTTCATCATTATTTAAAAGACTCAGATAATTATTATATCTAAAATTAGATATTTGATTGTTTTCTAGTGCCTTCTTAATTGCACAATTAGGTTCATTAAAGTGCAAACAATTATTGAATTTACAATCACTACTTAAACTAGCAATTTCAGGAAAAAATCCTCCTATTTCACTTTTTTCAATGTCTATTAGACCAAAACCTTTGATTCCAGGACTATCAATTATTTTTGCACCATTGTTTAAGTCAAACATTTCTGCAAATGTTGTAGTATGTTGACCCTGTTCGTTTTGTTTGGAAATTTCAGATGTTTTCAAATTCAGTTTAGAGTCTAGTACATTCATTAAGCTCGTTTTACCAACCCCACTATGTCCTGTAAATACTGAAACATTTTTATTCATAAATTTCTCTACTTTATCAATGTTAACTCTTTTTTTAACTGAAATTTTTAAACATTGATAGCCAATTTTAGTATAGGCATTGAACAACTCATCAATATATTCAATATCCTCTTTACTGTATATATCTAGTTTATTAAATAGAATTATAGTTTCTATTCCAAAAGATTTTGCAGATAATAAAACCCTATCAATAAAAAGTGTTGATGTATTTGGGTTAGATGGTGTTACAAAAAGAAAACAATAATCAATATTTGAGGCAATTATATGGGTTTGTTTAGAAAGATTTACTGATTTTCTAATTATATAATTTTTTCTTTTTTCAATTTTAGTAATAATTCCACGAGATTCACTTTCATCAATAATTTCAAAAAAAACATGATCACCAACAGCTACTGGATTAGTACTTTTTATACCAAGCGATCGAAACTTTCCTTTTATATTACATTTATAAGTCTTTTGAGAATCAGTACGAACATCATACCAATTTCCAGTCGACTTATAAACTATACCTCTCATAATTGTCTAACTATTGATGACTTTTTCTTGATTATTAATAGATTCTTGGTGAATTGCTTTAAACATCCTTAAAACAAACTCTTCACTTAATCCTTTTTTTTCACCCTCAAGAATCATATTTCCTAAAATTTCATTCCATCTTTTAGTTTGAAGAACAGCTACATTTTTTTTCTTTTTTAACTTACCAATTGAAACAGCTACCTTCATTCTTTTTCCTAGAGTTTCAAGTAATCCATGGTCTATTACATCAATCTGTGTTCGAAGTGTATTAAGTTGATTTTTATAATCTGCCTCCTCACTAGTTAAAGTTCTAATTTTTAAATCATTCATCATTTTTACCAAAACAGAAGGAGTAATTTGTTGAGCAGCATCACTCCAAGCATTGTCAGGGTCAATATGTGTTTCAATCATAAGTCCATCAAAATTCAAGTCCAAAGCAGTTTGAGATATATCTTGAAGAATATCACGCCTTCCAGCAATATGTGATGGATCACAAATTAATGGTATATCTGGAAATCTGTTTTGTAATTCTATTGGTAATTGCCACTCAGGATTATTTCTATATTTAGATTTTTCATAGGTTGAAAACCCTCGATGTATAACACCCAATTTTTTAATATTTGCTGAATATAATCTTTCAATTCCTCCAAGCCACAATGCTAAGTCAGGATTTACAGGATTTTTAACTAATACTATTTTATCAGTTCCTTTAAGAGCATCTGCAATCTCTTGAACAATAAATGGACTTACTGTAGATCGAGCTCCAATCCACAAAATATCTATATCATATTCAAGAGCTAGTTTAACATGACTCGAATTAGCAACCTCAGTTGCAGTTAATAAACCTGTTTCTTTTTTTACTTTATCTAGCCATTTAAGACCTATAGCTCCAACGCCTTCAAACATTCCAGGACGAGTTCTAGGCTTCCATATTCCAGCTCTGTATACTGAGACATCAGTATCTTTCAAATCATGAGCAATTTTCAATACCTGGTCTTCCGTTTCAGCACTACATGGACCGGCAATTACAAGGGGATGATTTAAGTTAAAATCATCAAGCCAAGTTCTCATTTCTTTTCTATTTTCCATCTTTTATTTTATTATTTAGTATTTCTTTAATTCTATTTGTATTATTTAATATTTCTGATAATTTATCATCATTTTCATTTAAAATCAACTCTTTCAGAAGATTCAAATTTGAAACATACTCTTCAATAGCGGCTGCTAAATTAGTTTTATTTTGTAAAAAAATAGGTGTCCATGTTTTTGGGTTACTTTTTGCAAGCCTTACTGTTGATTCAAACCCACTTCCAGCCAAGTCAAAAATATTGTCTTCATTTTTTTCTTTTTCAATAACAGTTTTCCCAAGCATAAATGAGCTTACATGTGAAAGATGAGAAACATAAGCTACGTGAATATCATGAGATTTTGAATCCATGTAAATGGTTTTCATTTTTAAACCTTCAAATATTTCAAGTGCAAATTTTCCTAATTTATTATCTGTTTTCTCAAACTCACATATAATATTTGTTTTGCCAATGTAAAGACCTTTTTGAGCAGCACTAGGTCCAGAAAATTCTGTACCAGCCATCGGATGAGCAGCAAGGTAGTTTGATCTATTATTATGATTTTCTAAAAGACTACAAATAGCTTCTTTAGTTGATCCTAAATCAATCACTAAAGTTTTTTGACCAACTGTATCTAAAATTTTTGGAAGTATTTCAAGAAGATAATTAACTGGAACCGCAACTAAAACTAGATCCATTTCGCTTATTTTAGAATATTCAAGCTGGTGATCAATTAACCCGAGCTCTAAAGCTTTGTTTAGGTTCTCCTTTGACATATCCAAACCATAAATCACAGAATTTGGGTAGGGAATTTTTATATCTAATGCGAAAGACCCTCCCATTAATCCTAAACCAACTATTCCTATTTTCATAATTCTATTCTTTTAAGGGCTTCATTAATTTTAACTTCGTCAATACACAATGAAAATCTAATATATCCTTCACCGTTAGATCCAAAAATAGTTCCTGGGGCAATAAAAATTTTCTTTTCTTTAAGAAGAGTATCTATATATTGTTCTGAACTTTTTATATGATTGGGAAGTTTTGCCCAAACAAATAACCCCTTAGAATTTTTATCATACGAGCAATTGAGTTTATCAGCAATATTCCAAATTAATTTTCTTCTTTTAAGGTATACTTTATTTAAATCCTCAAACCAACTTTTATCTAGATTTAAGGCAGCTATGGCGCCTTTTTGGATTCCATAAAACATACCTGAATCCATATTGCTTTTTACTTTTAAAACCTTAGTAATATTGTCAGAAGAACCCACCAACATTCCTACTCTCCAACCTGACATATTGAAAGATTTACTAAGAGAGTTAAGTTCTAAAACAAAATCCTTGTAACCCTTCACTTTAAGTAAACTTAAATAATCATCATTTAAAATAAAGCTGTAAGGATTATCGTTTATTAATAAAATATTATTGGTTTTAGCAAACTCTAAAAGTTTTTGAAATTGATCAAGATTTGCATAAGCTCCAGTCGGCATGTGAGGATAATTAATCCACATCAACTTTACTTTTGAAAGGTCTTTATTTTCTAATTCTGATAGATTTGGAAACCAGCTATTTTCTTCTGATAAATTATAAAATACAGGACTAGCCTCAACGAGTTTTGTTACTGATAAATAGGTAGGATAACCTGGATTTGGAATCAAAACTTCATCACCAGGGTTTAAAAAAGCTAAAGATATATGCATAATACCTTCCTTTGATCCCATTAGAGGCAATACTTCATTTAAAGGATTTAATTCTACACCAAAAAACTTATTATAAAACTTAGCTATGGCATCTCTAAGTTCAGGCAATCCCTGATAGCTCTGATATTTATGAGCAAATGAATCTGACAAACTGTTCTTAATTTCATCAATTACTCTATTTGATGGAAATAAATCAGGACTTCCTATTGCCATATTTATAACGGACTCACCAGACTGAATCATGTTAGAAACTTCTCTTAACTTTTTGGAGAAATAATATTCTTCTACACTATTTAATCTGTCTGACTGTTTTATCATTTCATTTGGTTTTTATAAATTCCTAAAACCTTTAACGACTCTGCTTCATTATTAATTAAATTAATTGCATCATTAAAATTTTCAATTGAACTAAATGTTGTATCAACAAAAAAAGAATATTTCCATGGTATTTCAACAATCGGTAAAGATTGTATTTTGGTAAGGTTTAAATTATAATCTTTTAAAATGTTTAAAACAGATGCTAAACTACCAGTTTCATGACTTAGCGAGAATTTAAGCGAGGCCTTATCAATTATATTTTTATTTTTCGAGAGTTCTTTAGATATAATAACAAATCTTGTTTCATTGTTTTTTATGGTTTGAATATTACTCGAAATAATTTCTAAACCAAAAATTTTAGCTGCTTCAAAACTTGCTATGGCTGCAGTGTCTTTAATCTTATTCTCTGAAATTTGTTTTGCAACATCAGCGGTGTCTTTTTCTTCAACCAAAGTTATATGAGGATATCTCCTTAAAAATTTTTTACACTGTAAAAGTGCCATGGGGTGAGAGGAAACAAATTTTAAATCTTCAATTTTAGTTCCTGGAAAAACCATTAATTGGTGATTTATATTTATAAAATATTCTCCAACAATATTTAAACTAAAATCATCAATTAAAGCATAGTTAGGAATTATTGAGCCTGCTATCGAGTTTTCTATTGCCATAATACCAAAATCCGAATCATTATTGCTAACTGAAATAGCTAAGTCATCAAATGATAAAAATTCCTGAACAGAAACTGAATCTCCAAAATAGCATTTAGCTACTTTATCGTGATATGATCCTCGTATTCCTTGTATTCCTATTTTCATATTATCTTAAAAAAAAAGTCCTGATTTTGTCAGGACTTAGTAAAATATATTAATTGTGTAATTATATATAAAAAGGTCCTGACTCCTCTTCAAAATAGAAGAAGAAATAGAAACTTTGAAAAAAATAATTACGCTTCATTTAATTTTTTAAAATTCAAATGTAATATTAGTTATGGTAAAAACAAAAGCTATCATTGAAAAACACGTTAAAAGTCCAAGTCTAAAACTTTTTTTCTACTAAAAACTGAGGATAAAAGAGCATTTAATTGATCATATTCAATTAAAAATGCATCATGTCCGTGAACTGACTTTATAGTTTTGAAAAAAATATTATCCTTGATTCTACAGGCTTTATAAAATGTGTCTCTATTTTGATAATCTGTAAAAAATAAATCAGAATCTACTGAAACGATCAATATATTTCCATTTACTCTTGAAATAATATCTTCAAACTTAATTTCACCTCCTCTTGTAATATCAATTTTAGATAATAAGTGATTCATTAATTTATATGAACTTAATTGAAATCTTTGTTGGAGTTTTTTACCATGATGAAGCAACCAACTTTCTACATTAAATATTTCATTATCCTCACTTAAAGATCTATCAAACTTTTTTTGAAATGACAAGGGTGATCTATAACATAACATTGCATGAATTCTTGCATCATGAACTGGATTAGAAGAATTATTTAATATTTGTTTTTGTAATCTAGTATTAGCAAGTAACCAATCGCTAGATTTCCAATCCGATGCAATTGGAATATAATTTTTAGCAAGATCTGGAGATAAAGCAGCCATTTCCCAAACTAAACCACCTCCTATTGAGCCTCCAATTATTGCATACAACTCTTCAATTTGTAATTTTTCAAGACCAATTATAAAAATTTTAGCTATATCTCTTAAAATTAAATCTTCGTAATTTTCAATAATAAACCCATCATATCCATTTCCAGGAAAATTGAACGCTATTACCGTATAATCGTTAGTGTCAATTAATTTTTCATTTCCAATGATTGAACTCCACCAACCATTTTTTCCACTAACAGTTGAATTCCCAGTTAAAGCATGATTAACCAGCACAATTGGTGCTTTTCCTAATGGTTTACCAAAAACTTCGTAAGAAAGCTCAATGTCAAAATTTGTCCCGTTTTCAGAGACGTAATTTTCAATATTGAGCTTTTTTAAATTTTTCATTGGTTTGATTTAAACTAATACTTTTGAATCAATCTTTGAGAAAGCTAATTCCAAATCTTTCTTTAAATCTTCAATATCCTCCAAACCAACAGATAATCTAATTAAATCACTTGTTACTCCAGTTGAAGCTTGCTCTTCAACGCTTAATTGTTGATGAGTGGTACTTGCAGGATGAATAATTAGAGATTTAGTATCGCCTATGTTAGCAAGAAGTGAAAAAACTTCTGTTTTATCTGCTAATGTTTTAGCAGAATCAAAACCTCCCTTTACTCCAAAAGTTATTAGACCACTCTGTCCTTTTGGTAAATATTTTTTAGCCAGAGAATTATATTCACTTGATTCTAGTCCTGGATAATTGACCCATTCCACTTCTGATCTGTTTTCTAACCATTTTGCAAGATTTAAAGCATTAGAACTGTGCTTTTTAATTCTTATTTCCAAAGTCTCTAAACCTTGAATAATTTGAAAAGCATTAAATGGACTTAATGCTCCTCCAAGGTCTCGTAAACCTTCTATTCTAACTTTTGCAATAAACGCTGCAGCTCCTAACGCATCATGATATATTAATCCATGGTAACCAGGTGAAGGTTCAGTAAATTCTGGGAATTTTCCACTAGACCAATCAAATGTTCCAGCATCTATAATAACACCTCCAAGAGCTGTTCCATTTCCATTAATGTACTTAGTTAAAGAATGAATAACAATATTTGCTCCATGCTCAATTGGATTTAATAAAGCTGGACTAGCAACAGTATTGTCAACAATAAAAGGGACTTTCGATTCCTTTGCATATTTGGATATTTCTTTTAAATCTAAAACATCTAATTTAGGATTACCTAAAGATTCTGCAAAAAATACTCTGGTGTTTTCTTTAACAGCGTCCTGAAAATTTTGAGGATCTGATGGATCTACAAAAGTTGTTGTAATTCCTAATCTGGGGAGAGTTACATTCAACAAATTAAAAGTTCCTCCATACAGACTATTTGAAGCTACTATGTGATCACCTGATTTTAATAGCACCAAAAGTGCTGTGGATATAGCAGATGTACCTGAAGCAGTTACTACTGAGGCAATTCCTCCTTCTAAAGCTGCTAATCTTTGTTCTAAAACATCATTTGTTGGATTATTTAATCTCGTGTAAATATAACCTGGTTCAGCAAGAGCAAATAAATTTGCAGCATGATCCGAATTATTAAAAACATAAGATGTAGATTGGTAAATTGGAACCGCTCTAGTTCCTTGGCTTAAGCTTGTATCATGTCCTGCATGTAAAGCTTTGGTAGATAATTTTTGTTCACTCATTTTTATATATTTAATTAGTTATAAATTAAATTTATAATTAGATGTGATTTGACGTTAAATAGTTCTGAAGCTTCTGCTTTAGCACTTTTTTAAAGAGGTTGCAATCAGTCAAATCGATCCTCTAACGATAAATTAGTCTTCAAATCTAAAATTAAAATACTTTAAAACAAAAAAAATTATCTAAAATTTACAGAAATTCCAGCTGACAAGGTATTATATCTCTGAAAAGTGAAGTCAGCAAAAGCGCTAAAAACTAAAAATTTAAACCTGGCACCAATTGTTGTTTTGTATCCTGAAACATTAAAATTCATATCAATTGGGTCTTTTAAAGATTTTGAAATTGGTATTCCTGAACTTGAATTGTACTCTAAATCGTAATTTCCTAATAATTTAAATGAAGAATTTCCACCTGAATATCCAAAGGAAGTATAAAAATCTACAACCAATAAATCAACTGAGGCTAGTAGTAATAAATTATAATTATTTAAGCTAAACTGGGCGACCTGTCCGGATCCGTTCAAAGAACTAAACGATTGAACATCATAGTCTATATCCATATTTGAAAATGAGGCAAAGGCTGAAACATTTAATGGGATTTTATCAATTGGCCCAAAATATTGCAATAAATTATGTTTGATACCTAATCCTTTTAATGACATATCTACTCCATTTCTGTGATATTCAGGACTATATCTTAAAACAACTTCCGTATCAAAAGGAATTCCTACACCTAACTGAAGAACTGGGGCGGGTATCGCACCGAGTGGAAGCTTGCTTTTAATTCCTTTTGGAGATTTAATAATAGTTGAAATTTCAGGATATATACCATCAGCTGGAATTGTAATCATTAAATCTTCTTGTCTACTTTCACCTGCAACAGTAGGTAAGCTTTCCGCATCTGTTGAAATATATTCTAAATCAGATATAGTAAAAGATCTATCAGCTGATGGTACAAAAGAGGTGTTAATTCTAAGCGATAAATCAACTCCTAATTTCTTATGGACCTTTGCAGAATTATACCATCCACCGTTGGAGCTGTATATTGCTCCTTTCATCATAGGATCTAAATATCTTTCGAATATTTTTTTTGAATCGCTTTCAACTGCAAGAAGGATAGACTCAAAACCTGACTGGGACCAACAAAGTAATGGTAAAAAAAGTGAAATTAATATACTAAATCTAAAATTCAATTGTTTAAATTTTAAACAAATATACGCTGAAAAAAATCTTATTTCTTACCGCCTTTGGTCTTACCCCCTTTGGATTTTCCAGAACCCCCAGCAAAAGACGTTAAATCGTATTTTAATCTAAAAACTGTATATCTAGGTTGAATAATATAAGATCTAGTTTGGCTGTAAAGTTGATTAAAACTATCTCTATTTATTGATGTATCATTAAATATGTTAGTTACGCTTATACCGAATTCCCATTTAGAACCATCTTTATTGTAGGATAAATCTGCTTCTCCAGATCTGTACTCATTTAAAGTAACATTTTCATCTCTGTAATAATTGTAAGAGTAATCAGCTCTAAAAACAAACCCTTTTCCGAAATATGCATCAATTTGAACAAAAGGAGAATCCGTGTAAAAATAGTTTTTAAAATTACCAGTGTCGTACATACGCTTGTTGTAGCTGTAACCAACCTCAATGTTAGGTTTATCCCTAAAATTTGTTGCTATACTAGCTTTATAGCTTTGAGTAAAGTTAACTTGTTCAGTGAGGGTTCCGTTTACTATATTATTGAAATCACTGAAATTAAAATTCATATTAAACCCTACTTTGAAATTTTTAAATCTTTTATCTATTCTTCCAGATGCGCTGTAAGTTTCTCTTGGTAAATTAGAATTTATTGGAGATCTAACACTACTTACTCCACTTAGCAAAGTTCTACTTTGAATTGAATTACTTCTCTTGGAATAATTAAGTCTTGCAAATACATTTGTGAAATTGAAAATATTGATGCTTTGATAATTAAGATTATAATTATAAAATTTAGCGGATTCAAGATTTGGATTTCCTTGAAAAAAGGAATTGTAATTGTTAAAAACATAACCCTCTGCTAAATTATTTACGTCAGTAAATTGATTTGTTGCATTGTAAGTAAACCTTAATGATTCAGAGTCTTTAAATTTTACAAAAACTCTCATGTCAGGTCTAATATCAGTAAATGAATTAGTTTCTGTTTTAGCAAGTTGAGTATTTTCTGATTTATATGAATTGATGGTAAACCCCGGTTCCATTGTGAAAATACCAGTTATAAACCTATAATTTAAAGAAAAGTATGCATCATTAAATTTAAAGTCTACATCGTTATTTAAAATTTCATCATTAAAAGAAACCTGGGAGTTATTGTCTAATATTTGAAAAATACTAGAATTAAAATTTTGTTTAACATCGGTAATACCAAAAGTGAAATTTAAATTTGATTTAGGAGTCAAAATGTAGTAATAATCTAATTTGGCTTCAACTTTATCAGTTTCAACTATTCTATTTTGATTAATGTTAAATTTAGACTGATCAGTATTTAGTGGAATTATATTTCTAAACGGTTGAATATCTCTAATTGCTCTGTAAAAGGGGTCCTCATTCTGAGACAAATGTTGTGCTTCAAAAGAAAATATATGATCTTCATTCAAAGTATAATACGCTTTTAATTCTTGATTAATAGAGCTAGGTTCATCAGATTTATATAAATTAATTTGATCTAATTCTATTGGTTGAATAGAAGGTTGATTTGAAGAATCACGAAAAGATTCAGACATCAAATCGGTATTTTCAATATTTTCTGCAGATTTAATCAATAAATTGTATTCGGTTTGCAACCTGTCGTTAGGATTAAAAGCAGCAGTGAATTTATAAAGTTGTTGCTGGTTATCTTGAATAACATTGTCTTCAGAATTTTGAATATTACCATTAGTATAATTTCTTGATATTTTTTCTTCAACAATATTTTTAGTTTTAGATAAAATTGCAAATCCACTAATCTCCCAGCTTTCATTAGGAGAATGACTAAAATTATATGCTCCAAGTTGAGCATCAATAGATTTTGCTTGGTTGTTTTGTAAACTACCTAAACCAGCTCCATCTGTTGATATGCTTATAGATGTTCCGTTTCTAGCATTTAAATTACCAAATCCTCCACCAAATCTATAAAAATCCCGTCTGGAAAGAACAGGTTCACCAATATTATTGGTATTACCTAAAAGACTCATACTGAGATTTTTAGCATAGTAAAATACTTTTGGTGCAGCCAATACTCTATCTTCATTACCCACTCCCCCTAAAATTTCACCGAACCAAAATTTATCTTTTCCACTTTTAAGACTAATATTAATGGCTATATTATCTTCATTATTAGTTACATTTCTAAGCTGGCCAACTTCTGTAAAATTTCTTAATACTTCAACCTTACCTACTGCTTTAGCTGGTAAATTTTGAGTTGCTAATTTAGAATCTCCATCAAAAAAATCCTTTCCTTCAACTGTAATTTTTGTTATTTCCTTACCCTCTACTTCAACCCTTCCGTCTTCATTAATTTCAACACCAGGTAAGTTTTTTAAGACATCAGCCAATTTTTTTTCGGTTCCGGTGTTAAAGGAGTCAGCATTATAAACTATCGTATCTCCTTTAATGGTTACTGGCATTTCATAAACAAGTTCAACTTCGTCTAAAGCCTCAGCTTGTTCCTCGAGTTTTATGTTTTTTTCAAAACTCTCTGAAATATTTAAATCAAATACAAACTCAGTAAAACCAATAAAAGAAACTTTAATTTCATAGTCTGTGTTTTTCTTTAATGAAAGTCTGTAATATCCTGATTCGTTAGAAATTCCAAACCCATCTAAAATTTTTGATTGCTTTTCTATGGCAATGACATTTGCTCCCGTTAAACTATTTCCATCAACATCTGTGATTATTCCCTCAAATCTAACTTGAGAATATGAAAGTGCAGAAAATACTAATAGAATAATTAGAAATATATTTTTCATTATGGTTTTGTAAAATTTAAATTAATTTAAACGAGCTCTTGAATTTCCCCATCCGCCACGATTGCCTCCTCCCCTGTTGTATCTCTCTCTCATTTCATTCATTTTATCACCTTGAATTTTATTAAACTCAGAATTCGTAACAACTTTACCTTTAGAAGGTTCTTTAATCTTAATTTTTTCTTCTGGATTTAAAACAACTTTGGTACATAACATTGTTCTATTTCCGTCACTTATTTCCAAAATAAGTCCAGGGAGACCACCATACATCGCCGGTCCTGTTGAAACAGGAATCTCAGGGGTAAACCAAGCTGTCATAACAACAGTTTTGGTTTTGGGTAGTATGGGGTTATTCTCTTCATTTGTGTTCTGATTATCTCTTTGTCTTCTGCTGAAACTAAAAACATCTTCTTCAACTTCTTTTGTGTAAGTAGCCTTGTATGCGTTGTAAATTCCTATTTTTTTAGTTTCTCCTGTCATAACCCATTTAGTGGGAGATATGCTATCTGTAATTAGAAATATTTTTCCAAACAACTCTCTTTTATTTATATACATATTTTCTTGAATATCTTTATAGATATCACCTTGAGCAGGACCTGCAACGAATTGCATCCAATTAAATCCACCTCCACCAGATCCCCCAGCTTCGAGTGTTACTTCTTCCTTAAAGTAAGATGAACTACTATCAAAATCCAATATATAATTCTTTTCAAGAGCTGTTTTCATTCTTGCCTTCATATATTTTTGTCGTTCTGGTGACATATTCTTCATCCAATCCATATTGACAGTACTTTTAGACATGTAGTAAGCCTTACCTAAAAAATCCTGAGAATAACCCTCAAAACTTAAAAACAATAAAATAATTATTAATTTTTTCATAAGATTTAAATTATTTAAAATTTACAACTTATAAATAGACAACAATTAAGCCACAAAGTTTAATTGATATTAATTTATATCAAATATAAATTATAAATTAGACTATTGATTTTAATCCATTAATTATGCATATAGCAATTGCAGGAAATATTGGTGCTGGTAAAACAACATTGACAAAATTACTTTCCAAAAAATATAAATTTGAAGGACATTACGAGGATGTACTTAAAAACCCCTATTTAGATGACTTTTACGAACAAATGGAAAGATGGTCGTTTAATCTTCAAATTTATTTCCTAAACAGTAGATTTCGTCAAATATTAGATTTTAATAAAGAAGGCAAAAATATTATTCAGGATAGAACAATATATGAAGATGCCTTTATTTTTGCTCCAAACTTAAAAGCAATGGGGCTGATGACTAACAGAGATTTTGAAAACTATAAATCCATATTTAATTTAATGGAGTCTTTTGTAAATCCACCAGATTTACTTATTTATTTAAGAAGTCAAATTCCAAATTTAGTTGATCAAATTCATAAAAGAGGAAGAGATTACGAAAGTTCAATTAGCATAGATTATCTAAGCAGACTAAATGAAAGATACGAAGCTTGGATTCAAACTTACAACAAGGGGAAACTTCTTATAATTGACGTTGATGATTTAGATTTTGTCAAAAACAAAAAAGACCTTCAAACTATTACCGACAAAATCGATACAAGTCTAAAAGGTCTTTAAAATATACTTCTTTATTATACTTATTTCTTATTAATTTGTCCCATAGCTGCAATACCTATTTTGTCAGCTTCAGTGGTATTGTGCTTTAACAATGCTTCCATAATTTCTTCTTGAGAACCACTTATAGATTCAGATTTTTTTGATACACCGTCAGAATCTGTTTCTTCCGTTGTAACAGTCATAGTCCAAACATCATTATCAGCCTTTACAATTACTTCTTTTTTTACCTCTAAATCATCATTAGGGTATACCATTTCAGCATGAGTAGAATCAATAGAATGTCCACCTAAAATTGGAGCAATTACAAGACCAATTAAACAAGTAAGTTTTATTAAAATATTCATTGAAGGTCCAGAGGTATCTTTAAACGGATCTCCTACAGTATCTCCAGTTACAGCAGCCTTGTGAGCGTCAGAACCTTTGTAAGTCATTTCACCATTAATTTCAACACCAGCTTCAAATGATTTCTTTGCATTATCCCATGCACCACCTGCGTTGTTTTGAAATATAGCCCATAATACACCACTTACAGTTACACCAGCCATATATCCACCAAGCATTTCAGCAATTGCTAAATTATCCATTCCAAAAATCATTGGAACAAAAGCAATTAATAGAGGGAATCCAATAGTTAAAACTCCAGGAAGCATCATTTCTTTTAAAGAAGCTTGAGTTGAAATAGCAACACATTTGTCATATTCTGGTTTTCCAGTACCCTCCATAATTCCAGGAATGTCTTTAAATTGTCTTCTAACTTCCTGTACCATTTCCATTGCAGCTTTTCCTACAGCATTCATAGCTAAAGCAGAAAAAACAACAGGAACCATACCTCCAACAAATAACATAGCAAGAACTGGTGCCTTGAAAATATTAATACCATCAATTCCAGTAAATGTTACATATGCAGCAAACAAAGCCAGAGATGTTAAAGCAGCAGATGCAATTGCAAATCCTTTTCCAGTTGCTGCAGTAGTATTTCCTACAGAATCTAAAATATCTGTTCTTTCTCTCACAATTGGATCTTGTTCACTCATCTCAGCGATACCACCAGCATTATCAGAAATAGGTCCAAAAGCATCAATTGCAAGTTGCATTGCTGTAGTAGCCATCATTGCTGAGGCAGCTAGAGCTACACCATAAAATCCGGCAAATATGTAAGATGCCCAAATAGCTAAAGCAAACAATATTACTGAGGGAAATGTAGAAATCATTCCGGTAGCTAAACCTGCTATAATGTTTGTACCTGCACCAGTACTAGATTGCTGAACAATTTTAAGTGTTGGTGCTTTACCTAAACCAGTGTAATATTCGGTAACGGATGAAATTACCGCTCCAACAATTAAACCAACAATTGTGGCAAAAAACACATCCATTGAAGTAACTTCTTTCAATCCTTCTCCAAAAAATTCCATTTGCATAGTTTCTGGAAGCATCCAAGAACATAAAACATAGCAAGCAGCAGCAACTAAACCAATTGAGGTCCAGTTTCCTTTATTAAGTGCATTCATTACTTCATCTTCTTTTGCATCGTTTGTTTTTACACTAACTAATAATGTTCCTATAATGGAGATGATAATTCCAGCTCCAGCAATAGCAACTGGTAATAAAATTGGTCCTATTCCACCAAAGGCATCATTGATACTTCCTCCCATATCTTCAATAACATAATTTCCAAGAACCATTGCTGCAAGAACAGTTGCTACATAAGAACCAAATAAATCAGCACCCATTCCAGCTACATCTCCTACATTATCACCAACATTATCAGCGATAGTCGCTGGGTTTCTTGGGTCATCTTCAGGAATACCTGCTTCAACCTTACCAACTAAATCAGCACCAACATCCGCCGCTTTTGTATAAATTCCTCCACCCACTCTTGCAAATAAAGCAATCGATTCAGCTCCAAGTGAGAATCCTGCCAATGTTTCTAAAACAATTGTCATGTCTTCAGTACTAGTCCAAACACCATCCATAAAGAAATTAAAAAACAAAATGAAAAATGCTGTTAGTCCAAGTACCGCTAATCCAGCAACACCCAGTCCCATAACAGTTCCTCCACCAAATGATATTTTTAATGCATTTGGTAAACTTGTTCTAGCCGCTTGAGTTGTTCTAACATTAGTTTTTGTCGCAATCTTCATCCCCATATTTCCAGCCCACGCAGAAAAAACAGCTCCAAAGATAAAAGCAATAACGATTAACCAGTGAGTAGTTGGAACAACAACAGAAACACCAGCTAAAGCTAAACTAACCACTAAAACAAATACAGCTAGTAATTTATATTCAGCATTTAAAAAAGCTAAAGCTCCCTCATATATGTGATCAGAAATTTCTTTCATTTTACCATCACCAGCATCTTGTTTCATTACCCATGATTTTTTGTAGAGCATGTAAGCTAATCCTATTAAAGCCAGGATTATAGGCATATAAATTGCTAAAGATTCCATATTATATTTTTAATATTAATTTGTTTAAAATTTGATCGCAAAAGTAGTTAAATACGGTGAATTACAAAACTGAATTTTATTTATACATAACCTTCTTAATAGACTTTATCACATCTTCACTATTTGGTAACCATTCAGCCAGAAGAACAGGCGAGTATGGAGCAGGTGTATCTGCAGTATTGATTTTTTCAATTGGTGCATCTAAATAATCGAAAATTTGATTTTGTACTTGGTATGTAATTTCAGTTGAAATATTACCAAATGGCCAGGATTCTTCTAAAATTACTAATCTATTTGTTTTTTTAACAGACTCTAAAATTGTATCTACATCCAGAGGTCTTATTGTTCTAAGATCAATTAATTCCACTTCAATTCCTTCTTCTTTTAATTTATCGACTGCTATTTGTGCTTGTTTTAATATTTTTCCAAATGAGACGAGTGTTACATCTTTCCCTGGAACTTTAATTTCAGCTTTTCCAATTGGAATTATATACTCTTCCTCAGGCACCTCACCTTTATCACCATACATCTGTTCTGATTCCATAAAAATGACTGGGTCATTATCTCTTATTGCAGATTTTAATAAACCTTTTGCATCATAGGGGTTTGATGGAACTATTACTTTTAGTCCAGGACAATTTGCGTACCAACTCTCGAAAGCTTGGGAATGGGTCGCGGCTAGTTGACCTGCAGATCCTGTTGGGCCTCTAAATACTATGGGACAGGGAAATTGACCACCTGACATTTGTCTAATTTTTGCAGCATTGTTTATTATTTGATCTATACCCACTAATGCAAAGTTAAAAGTCATAAACTCTATAATAGGACGATTTCCTGTCATCGTTGAACCAACTCCAATACCAGCGAAACCTAGCTCCGAAATTGGTGTATCTATAACTCTTTTATCTCCAAATTCATCAAGCATTCCTTTTGACGCTTTATAAGCCCCATTATATTCTGCAACCTCTTCACCCATTAGATAAATTGATTCATCCAATCTCATTTCTTCCGACATGGCTTCACAGATTGCTTCTCTAAATTGAATAATTCTCATAAGGATTATAATTTGGTGCAAAAATAAATAATATTTAAAGATTTTGATGTTTTTATTCTTAAAAAAAATACTATGCGTGCATAGTATTTTTATAAATTTTACATATATTTGGAGAAATATAATAACTCAGGTATTTATGAAAGTTTTAGTATGTATAAGTCATGTTCCCGATACAACTTCAAAAATTAATTTCATTGAAAATGACACTAAATTTGATGTTCAAGGAGTTCAATTTGTAATAAATCCAAATGACGAATTTGGGTTAACAAGAGCGATGTGGCTAAAAGAAAAACAAGGAGCCTCAATAGATGTAATCAATGTTGGAAATCAAAGCTCTGAACCAACTCTAAGAAAAGCGCTAGCAATAGGAGCTGATAAAGCCATTAGAATAAATTCTGACCCAAATGATGGTTTTTTTGTTGCTAAACAAATTTCAGAATACATAAAGAATAATTCCTATGATTTAATTATTGCTGGAAGAGAGTCTATTGATTACAATGGAGCTATGGTACCAGGACTAATTGCAGGATTTTTAAATATTAATTATGTGACTAATTGCATAAAACTTGAAATTGATAATGAAAATGTTTTATTAGATCGTGAAATTGATGGAGGAAAAGAAACAATAAAAGGAAAACTTCCTTTAATAATTGGTGGTCAAAAGGGTCTTGTTGAAGAAAGTGATTTAAGAATTCCTAACATGAGAGGAATCATGCAAGCAAGACAAAAACCTCTTGAAGTTATAGAACCATACAATTTCACTTCAAATACTAAAACTTTAAAATTTCAAAAACCACTACCCAAACAAGCAGTCAAACTTATTGACTCTGAAAATTTAGATGAATTAATTAACCTCCTTCACAACGAAGCTAAAGTTTTATAAGCTATGCCAGTAATAACATACATTGAATCTTCAAACGGAAAAATTAAAAAAAATGGGTTTGAGTTAGCCTCATACTCAAGTGAATTAGCCAAACTTTTAAATACTACTGCAATTGCATTAACTGTAAATGTATCTGACTGTAGTGAACTCGGCAATTATGGAATTTCTAAAGTATTGAAAATTAGTGATGATTCATTAAATGAATTTAATGCTTCGACATATGCTGACATTATTACTCAAGCTGTAAATAAGACTGGAGCAAGTACAGTTGTAGTAAGTAGCAGTTTAGACTCCAAATATCTAACCCCTATTTTATCAGCAAATATTGAAGCAGCATACATTAATAATGTAATAAGCTTACCATCAAATTTAGACCCTTTTACAGTTAAAAGAACTGCTTTTACAAACAAAGCCTTTAGCGATACAAGTTCCAACTCTGAAAAAGTTATTGTTGGACTTTCTAATAACTCCTTTGGTTTAATAGAAAACTCTGTTTCAATGGATGAAGAAATTTTTGAAGTTTCAATTTCTAATTCAAATTTGTCAGTTGAATCTTCTGAAAAAGTTTCTGGAAAAATATCAATTGCAGATGCTGATATTGTCGTTTCTGCGGGAAGAGGAATGAAAGGACCAGAAAATTGGAATTTAATTGAAAATCTAGCAGATACTTTAGGAGCAGCAACCGCATGTTCGAAGCCAGTCTCTGATATGGGTTGGAGACCTCATAGTGAACATGTAGGTCAAACTGGAAAGCCAGTTGCTACTAACTTGTATATTGCTATTGGTATTTCTGGTGCTATTCAGCATCTAGCAGGCATTAATTCTTCAAAAATTAAAGTTGTTATTAATAGTGATCCTGAAGCACCATTCTTTAAAGCTGCTGATTATGGGATTGTTGGAGATGCCTTTGATGTAGTGCCAAGATTAAATGAAAAACTAAAAGAATTTAAAGCCCAAAACTCATAAATTTTTAATACTTTAGAAGTCACTACATACTTCTTCTTAATGAGTTTAATTCGCTTGACAATCGACAGAATTTCTTATAGCCAAAACACCAATGGTGCATATGCTCTGTTGTTAAACGAAAAAGGTGGAGAAAGAAAATTACCAATTGTTATTGGTGGATTTGAAGCTCAATCCATCGCGGTTGCTTTAGAAAAAGAAATTAAACCGCCAAGACCTTTGACACACGATTTATTCAAAAATTTTTCTGATTGTTTCGAAATTAATTTAAAGCAAGTGATAATACATAAAATTGTTGATGGTGTTTTCTTTTCTAGTCTAATTTGTGTAAGAGACAAAATTGAGGAGATAATTGATTCTAGAACTTCAGATGCTATTGCGCTCGCCATAAGATTCAACTCACCAATATTTACATATGAAAGTGTTTTGGAAACAGCTGGAATAATATTAAAGCCAGGAGCTAAAAAAAACAAAAAGCAGAGTGTCAAAAATAAAGTTAAAAAAGAGAAGATGTCCGCTGGTCAAATTAAAAAAGCTATTGAAATTGCTGTAAAAAATGAAGATTACGAGTTAGCAGCTCAATTAAGAGATGAACTAAATAAAAAAAATGATTAATTACTTTTCAATTTCCGAGGCACTTCAAAATGAGATTATTTTAAGCCAGGGTTTTTCTTTAGAAAGTATTGTTAGAGGAATAATCGGAATGATTTCTTTGGTTTTTATTGCTTACTTGTTTAGTAGTAATAAAAAAGCAATAAATTGGAAGACTACATTTTTGGGATTAACATCACAGTTAATCTTAGCAGTTTTAATATTAAGAGTAGAGTTTGTTCAAAGTATTTTTGAATTTTTTGGAAAAATATTTGTAAAGACCTTAGATTTTACAATGGAAGGTAGTAGGTTTTTACTTGGTGACATGGTTAATGTTGAAAGTTTTGGGTACGTATTTTTGTTTCAAGTTTTACCTACAATTATATTCTTTTCTGCTCTTACTTCCGTTTTATTTTATCTTGGTATAATTCAAAAAGTTGTAAAAATATTAGCACTTAGTTTGAGTAAATTATTGAACATTTCTGGTGCTGAAAGCCTAAGTGTCGCTGGAAATATATTTTTAGGTCAAACTGAAGCCCCTCTTATGATAAAAGCCTATTTAGAAAAAATGAACAAATCAGAAATTCTATTGGTAATGATTGGCGGCATGGCTACAGTTGCCGGAGGAGTTTTGGCGGCATATATTGGGTTTTTAGGTGGGGAAGACGAAGTTCTGAAGCTTTATTATGCTAAACATTTATTAACTGCTTCTGTGATGGCTGCGCCTGGAGCCATAGTTATTTCAAAAATATTATTTCCTCAAGTTGAGACAATAAATAAAGACGTTTCAGTTTCTCAAGATAAGATTGGATCAAATCTATTAGATGCAATTGCAAACGGCACAACTGAGGGTCTTAAATTAGCTGCAAATGTTGGTGCTATGCTACTAGTTTTCATAGCCTTCATCGCCATGATTAATTTTGGTTTTGAAAAAATTGGCGCAATTACCAACATTAATGACTGGATTAATAACAATACTACTTATAATTTTTTATCGATTGAATTTATTTTAGGTTATACGCTATCTCCGATTATGTGGATTATTGGTGTTGCTAAAGAAGATATGGCATTAATGGGCCAATTACTTGGAATTAAACTCGCAGCTAGCGAGTTTATTGGATACATGCAGCTTGCTGAATTAAAAGATCTTTCTAATGTAGTTCATCTACAATATGAAAAATCAATTTTAATGGCTACATACATGCTTTGCGGTTTTGCAAATTTTGCATCTATTGGAATACAGATTGGGGGTATAGGATCCCTTGCTCCAAATCAAAGAACTAATCTCTCAAAATTTGGAATGATCGCTGTTCTTGGTGGAACTTTAGCATCATTACTTTCAGCAACAATTGCAGGAATGATAATTGGTTAATATTTATTAATAAGTTCCTGGATTTTATTACTTTGAAATTTGGTTAATTTATATTTTTGAATTTTAAATTTATATGAAACAATATTTAGATTTAGTTAAGCACGTTCTTGAAAATGGTAATGAAAAATCTGATAGAACTGGCACTGGAACAAAAAGTGTTTTTGGATATCAAATGAGATTTGATTTAGCTGAAGGTTTTCCAATGGTAACGACAAAAAAACTTCATCTTAAGTCAATAATTTATGAATTATTGTGGTTTATAAAAGGTGAAACAAATATTGAGTATTTAAAACAGAATGGTGTAAAAATTTGGGACGAATGGGCAGATGAGAATGGAGATTTAGGACCAGTTTACGGACACCAATGGAGAAATTGGAACAGTGATGGAATTGATCAAATCAAAGAAGTAATTAATTCTCTTAAAAACAATCCTGACAGTAGAAGAATGATTGTTTCTGCATGGAATCCTGGAGTTCTCCCTGATACGTCTATAAGTTTTAGTGAAAATGTAAAAAAAGGAAAAGCAGCTTTACCTCCTTGTCATGCTTTTTTTCAATTTTATGTTCACAATAATAAATTGTCTTGCCAATTATACCAAAGAAGTGCAGATATTTTTTTAGGAGTCCCTTTTAATATTGCTTCTTATGCATTGCTAACAGAAATGATTGCTCACGTTTGCGGTTATAAGGCAGGTGATTTTATACACACGTTTGGTGATGCTCACATTTATAATAACCATTTGGAACAACTGGAACTTCAACTTTCGAGAGAACCTAAAGAGTTACCTAATTTAAAAATTTTAAAAGACATTAAAAATATTGATGATTTTAAATTTGAAGATTTTGAAATTTTAAATTATAATCCACATCCACATATAAAAGGAAAAGTTGCTGTTTAAACAATTATTTTTTAAACACAATGCTAAAAACATACCTTTAAGTATGTATTTAATTGAACATCAGTCAATTAAATTTATTTTTTTAAAATAAACATCCAATTTGTGTTTGATAATTTAATATATTCGATAAGATAAAAATCAGGTGCCAATTGGCATGTATTTTGATTATTTTAAATAAACTAAAACTTTGACTTTGAAACTTAACAAAACTTTTCTATTTGTAATAGCTATTTTACTTATTGGCTTATACAATTATGATTCATTTTATTTGGACTACAAAAGATCTATCCACCAAGAAAATTTAGAAAATAGTCCGATAAAAAAAACATACAAACTTTCGAAAGCAGAAAGAAAAAAAATTAATTTACCACCCAACCAATATCAAGAAAAGATGTGGGAACTCTCAATGAACCCCATGACTGGTAAACCTGATATTGATGATTTATTTGAACTACAATATGATATGAATAAATCAATGAACAGTTCTGTGAGAACTTTTTCAGTTCCTGGAGAATCTGAAGAAATGAAATGGGTCAGTAGAGGTCCTTATAATGTTGGAGGAAGGACCAAAGGCTTAATGTTTGACCCCAATGATGAATCTGATGAGACTGTTTTTGCCGGTGGCGTTAGCGGGGGATTATTTAAAAATACTAATATTTCTAGTGTTAACTCTGAATGGGTTCACATAACTGCTGGAATACCTGATAACATACCGGTTTCCTCAATTGTACATGATCCAAATGATTTAAACACCTTTTATGTTGGAACAGGAGAATCTTATACAGGCGCTGAAGCTCTTGGAAATGGTTTATGGAAATCAAGTGACGGAGGAGAAAATTGGTCGAATGTTTTTGGTGGAAAATCAGAAACGGAAAAAGTCTATAGAAGTACTGGTAACTATGTCAAGTTTACCAATAATGAAAATCTAGGACCCTACTCCTATGTTAGTGCAGCATTTGGATCATCTCTAACATCGACACCAATAGTAAAAGATCTAATCCTGGCGGATGACAACAGTACGGATAATGGAGGAACAGAAGGTGCTACAGGTACAACAAACGATGCTTGCTCAGGACTAGTAAATGGGTCCGCTATAAGTGGTAATATTGCTTTTATTGAAAGAGGTGTTTGTGCTTTTGTTGACAAAGTTAAAAATGCGCAGGATGCTGGAGCTGTTGCTGTAATTTTAGTTAATAGAAATGATGGTTCTAGAACTGACTATACTCCTGCTCCATTTACTATGGGAGGTAGTGATAGTTCTATAACTATACCCTCAGTAATGATTAGTGGATCTTATAGAACCAAAATTGCTAATGCACTAAAAGCTGGAAAGGTAACTGTTTCATTGTCACTTGAAAATTTAGCTAGAGAAGGAAGAACTGTAAGTCCAGGTATTTTTTACATAAATGATGTGGTTGTTAGAGATAATGATGGAGTTTCTGAAGTTATCATAGCGGCAGGTGTTTCATCTCACCGTGACAATGGTAATCATCTTTTTGGAGTTGATGATTATGGAATTTGGAAGTCAACAGATGCTGCTTCATCATGGGACAAAATCCCATTTGGAATTAATGATGGTGTTTTTCAATATCAACCTATGGATTTAGAGTTAGCTCCTGATAACAATTTATGGGTTTCAACTACTTATAACCATTCCGGATCAGGAGGTGGAACCATATTGCAAGCAAATGATGATATATCTGCATTTTCTGTGAAACACAATATCGAAAATGGTAGAAGAACAGAACTTGAGATAGCAAGTAATGGCGACATTTATGCTCTAGCAAGCGTAAATGATGGGGCGGCTCCAGTAACTATTATTAAATCTACCAATAACGGATCATCATTCACACCAGTTACATTACCTGATGGAAGTGCAACCGGATTAGATGCAAACGATTTTACTAGAGGACAATCATTTTACGATTTAGTGATTGAAACAGATCCAAGTAATCCACAAACTGTATATGCAGGTGGAATTGATCTTTTCAAATCTACAAGTGGAGCGGAAAATGCTACTACAAATCCATGGAGTCAATTTACACAATGGTATGGTAATGGTCTTACATATACTCATGCAGATCAGCACAATATGGCTTTTGGAAACTATGATTCTTCAAAAAAAGTTTTTGGAAACGATGGAGGTGTTTACTACAGCAAATCAACTGGTGCATCTGAAGAAATTTCCTCTAGAAATTCTAACTTTATAACTACTCAATTTTATACAATTGGCGTTGCTCCCTCTGAAATGTTTAAAGATTTAAACAAACAAATATCAGGTAGAGATCTTTCAGATTATAGATCAAAAAATAAAAGTGTAGCAGGTATGACTGATGCCTTCTTAGCGGGTGCACAAGACAATGGAACTCAATTTCTTTCTGACAGAGAAAACAAAATTTCAACTAGTATCGATGTTTCTGGGGGTGATGGTGCTGCCTCAATGTTTTCACAAAATGTGAACAAGCCTTACTTTGTTACTAATTACGTTTACAATAGATATGTTGATGTTTACGATTTTGTTTCTGGAGACTTACATCAAATTAGAAGTGAAGGCGAATCTAATGGTGATTTTATTAACATTCAAGCCTTAGACTCTAACTATGGTATAATTTATTCAAATTATTCTGGAAGCAGTTTCCAAATCATATCTTATTATGGTTGGGATGGTTTTAGTGAAGATGACAGAAACACGGATGCGCCAAGCCGAATTTTATCAAACTCACAATTAACAGCAAACGTTTCCGCTCTGACCGTTTCTCCACATACCACAAATTCATCTACTTTAATGGTGGGGCTTGAAAATGGTGTCGTATTAAAGGTAGAAGATGCTAACACTTCAAATCCAAAATATACTAATCTTACTGGAAATAAATTTTTAGGAAGTGTTTCTGATATTGAATTTGGCCTAAGTGAAAACGAAATTTTTGTAACATTCCACAATTATTCAGTGGTTAACGTATTTTATTCCAAAGATGGAGGTGAAACATGGGAGAATAAGGAAGGAGATGAGGATAATGGTGGTCTTCCAAACTTACCTGTTAGATCAATTCTTCAAAATCCAATAGTTTTAAGTGAGGTTATAGTTGGTACTGACTTGGGAGTATGGTACACTAAAAACTTCTTCGATAGTTCCCCATCATGGTCTCCAGCTTTCAATGGCATGAGTGATGTTAGAGTTACTGATTTAGATATGAGAGATGATTATAAAGTATTTGCGTCAACGTATGGACGAGGTATTTTCTCATCTTATTTCTCCTCAGATGGACCTTTATTACAACTTAGCACACCTCAGCCAAGTTTAAAAGTTGGACAAGGTGAAACAAGTTCATTTAAGGTCAACTACAGGGTTTTTTCAAGTTATGATTTTGAAACTACATTTTCGTTAGAGGGATTACCTGAAAATACTGAAGTTACATATTCACCATCAAATCCGATAAACATAAATAGTAATGGAGAAATCACATTTGAATTAAAAATTTCTAATGAAGCGGAAGCAAAAGATTATCCAATTATAATTAATGCCACAGCCTCTGGTCAAACTATTGAATCTGTTGGAATTAATTTAGAAGTCCTCTCAAATGATTTTGATAATGATGGAATAAAAAACTCTGAAGATAATTGCCAAAACACTGTAAATCCTGGACAAGAAGATTATGACAATGATGGAATTGGAGATGTTTGCGATCCAAACCCGTTCCCTAACGATACATTTACTTTATTTTACACAAACGAAGTTTGTAGATCATCAAATGACGGTTATTTAGATCTTACTATCAAAGGAGAGTGGGGTGAATTTCCTTTCACAGTTTCAGTAACTAGTAGCCTTCAAAATTTCAGTTTTGATCCAGTAGAAATTGAAGATACTACTTGGAGTTTATCTGGACTCGAGGCCGGACTTTACGAGGTTTGCCTAACTAATTCTCTTTTCCCAAGTTTCAAACAATGCTTTAATGTGAATATTGAAGAACCTGTTGATTTGAGCGTGTTAACTGCAATAAACAGGGAAGATAGACAAGTTAATTTAAATCTTAAAGGGAGTGATAGTTATGATATATTACTAAATGGTAATCTTATTAAAACATCTGAAAACAATATTAATCTAGATCTTAAAGCTGGGTTTAATACTATTAAAGTATCTACAAATTTAAGATGTCAGGGTGTATTTGAAGAAACAATCTTTATTTCAGAAGACATATTATTAAGTCCTAACCCTGCAAGTAGTGAGTCTAAACTTTGGGTTGGTGGTAGTGACAACAGTATCAATATGACATTGTTTGATGTCACTGGAAGAATTATTTGGTCAAAGGATGATAAAGTTCCATACAATAGATCGGTTAGTGTACCTTTTAATAATATAAAATCTGGGATTTATATTCTACAAGTTGACTCTGAGACGGTTAATAAATCAATTAAAGTAATAAAAGAATAATGAAAAAAATATATTTTAAATCCATATACGTTTTAAGTTTAATTCTATTCTCATGTGGAGGTTCTTCAGGAGACGATGGAGGCGGTAGCGGAGGACCAGTTGATCCACCACCAACACCTCAGAAACCGCAAAAAGCTGTTTTAAGTAAACCAGAAAATAATTCTGAATGTTTAGAGGTTGATGCTGTAAAATTTGAATGGAACACTGCAGCTAATACTACTTCTTATACTTTAAATGTAAAAAATCTATTAACTAATGAAATAAGTTCAACTACCACAACTTCTACTAGTGCAGATGTGACTTTAACGAAGGGCTTTCCTTATTCATGGCAAGTAATTTCAACAAACAGTACTACTTTTGTTGGGGAGAGTGACAAATGGAAATTTTATCTTTCTGGCGAACCCTTGAAAAATCACGCACCTTTTCCAGCAGAAATAGTTGCTCCTTCACCTGGTGCTAGTGTTAATTCTGGATCAGTACAATTATCTTGGACTTTCTCTGACGTAGATTCAGACGATACACATAGCTTTGATTTATACCTTGACAAAGTAGATGGTTCAACTTTATTAGTTTCTAGTTGGGGTGCTACAAAAAGAACAATTTCGGTTAGTGATCCTGGAACATACTATTGGAGAGTTGTAACAAAAGACAATCACAATGCTTCATCTGATTCAGGAATCTCTACGTTTGTTGTTTTAGAGTAATTTAAAGTATTGAGAGAAGATCGTCTATTTCACTAATCGTGTTATAAAAGTTAAAACTAAATCTAATTCCATCTCCTCTTTTGGAGCATATAATTTTATTTTTAATTAGATGTTTATGAAAACTGTCATTTCCCTCAATATTAAAAATATTAGAATGCTTTTCTCTTTTTACGACTTTTAAATTTAAAAGCTTCTTGTTTTCAAAGGAGCTTTTGGCATAATTTGAAAGTTTATTAATATCAGTTTCTATATTTTTAATCCCATAGTTAGAAATTGTTTTTAAAGAAAACAGCAAACTCCCAAAACTTAGTGTGTCTAAGTGTCCTGGTTCAAAAATCAATGAAAGATTATAAGAGTTTATATCCATTTTAAAATGATTTGAAGAACACGATGGGCTAATGCTAATAAAGCCATTTCCATATCCTCCAAGCATCCATTTATAACCACTTGAAATTAAAATATCAATATTAGAATTTTTAAAGTCAAAAAACTTAGTTCCACAAAACTGTGTGCCATCTGCAATAATTAAAATTTCAGGAAATTCATTTTTAATCTTCTTGATAAAATCTAAATCTATAAGAGTTCCATCTATATGTTGAACAATTGAAAAAATTAAAACATCAGGAAGTTTTTTTTTTATTTCTTTAAACATTTGCAACTCTAAATCAAATGTGTTTTCAATGTAAGAATATGATAAACCCGAACACCTTACCTGATTTATGATACTTGAATAATCATCTTTGATAATCATAACTGATTGATTTGATTTAAGACTATTTAGCAACTTACTGAGGCCTATTGAAAAATTCTGAATTAAAAAAGTTTTAGACTTTGGTGAATTAAAAAATTTGTTAATTTCTAGTCGAGTTTCATTTAATAATTCTTCATCATTTAGCCTGAACTGACTTCCTTCTTTTAGAAAATGATTTTCGTGACTATTTCTCCAATTTAAGAGTTCGTCATACATTAAACCAGAACGTGCTGTATCAAAATAAATTTTATTTTTTAGGGCTGGAAAATTCATAGTTTAATAATAATTAATTTTTAAAAGATTATTTTTGTGAACTGATTTTAAAATTATGCTATTTAAAAATAAAAATAGTTCCAATATTGATGAAGAGCAAATTGCTCTAATCGAATATGCACAGGAAAGAATAAAATCTAAAAGAAGATTATTTTATCATTTTTCAATAATGATATTGGGTTCCTCATCAATGCTTATTGCTAATTTACTTTTGGATTTTAAAGCAGATTATACCTTTTTTAATTATCCCTGGTCCTACTGGCTATGTGTTTTATGGTTTGCTCTTTTATTTTATCATGTTTTTAATGTTTACATTAAAAATAAATTCATTGGTAAGAAATGGGAAAAAAATCAAATGAAAAAACTGGTAAATAAGCAACAAATTAAAATTGCGGAAATAAAAGCAGAATTAGAAAAAGAAGCTAGAATAGTAGCTGAATCCCAACTCTACTCTGAAAAAAATCCTAAAAGAATAATTACATTAATTGCAGCGGCAAGCGAAAATAATGTAATAGGAAAAGACAATAAATTAATATGGCATTTAAGTGATGATTTAAAACATTTTAAAGAACTTACAAAAGGACATCATGTAATTATGGGAAGGAAGACTTTTGAATCAATGCCTAAAGCATTGCCCAATAGAACAAACATAGTTATAACAAGAAAATCAGATTATCAAGCTAATGATGCTATTGTAGTAAACTCATTAGAACAAGCATTAAAACATTCAGAAAGTGATAATCAACCTTTTATAATTGGAGGAGGTGAAATATATAAATTAGCTATTGAAAATGCAGATAGAATTGAATTAACTAGAGTTCATACCTCAATTGAAGGGGATGCATATTTTCCAGAAATTAATATCAATTTATGGGATGAGGTAAATTCAGAAAAAAGATTTAAAGACGATAAAAACGAGTACGATTATACTTTTTACAGATATAACAAAAAAAACTAAATGAAAGGATATATTTTCCCTGGGCAGGGTTCACAATTTACAGGAATGTGTCATGATTTATTTATTAAATATGATCAAGTAAAACCACTTTTTAAACAAGCCGAGACTATTTTAGGTTTTGATATTTCAAAAATAATGTTTGAGGGAACTAAAGAAGAATTAACTCAGACAAAAGTAACTCAACCTGCTATTTTTATTCATTCAATGGCAATTATAAAAATTTTAGGAAATTCTTTTAAGCCAGATTTGGTTGCCGGTCACTCATTAGGAGAATTCTCAGCTCTTGTAGCAGCTGGTGTTTTAGACTTTGAGGATGGATTACGTTTAGTTTCAATTAGAGCAAAAGCAATGCAGGAATCGTGTGAAAATACTAATGGGACGATGGCGGCAATTTTAGGTCTTGATAATAGTATTATTGAAGAAATTTGTTCGAATATTGAAGGAACTGTTGTTGCTGCAAACTATAATTGTCCAGGACAAGTAGTGATTTCAGGAGAAGTTAGCGCTGTAAAAAATACATGTGAAAAATTGAGTGAAGTTGGGGCTAGAAGAGCTTTAATTCTTCCTGTTGGAGGTGCTTTTCACTCTGAATTAATGAAAGACGCTAAAGACGAACTTTCTAAAGCAATTAAGGAAACATCATTTAATTCACCAATATGTCCAATTTATCAAAATGTAAATGGCAAGCCAGAACATTTAGTAGATAATATAAAAACAAATTTAATATCACAACTTACATCCCCTGTAAAATGGACTCAAAGTGTAAATAAAATGATTGAAGATGGTTGTCAAGATTTTATTGAAATTGGTCCTGGAAAAGTTTTACAAGGTCTGATTAAAAAGATTAACAGAGATGCTAATGTTAGCTGTCCAAATCTTTAAAAAATTGGTTTACTTTTTGTGAAATAAAATCAATTTGCTCTTCATCAAGTTCAGAATGCATTGGAAGTGAAATAACTTGTTTGGACATCATTATTGATGTCTTAAAATCTTCTTTTTTATACCTTTCATCGGTATATGCTTTTTGCCTATGTAGTGGAATTGGGTAATAAATACCATGTGGAATTTTATTATCATTTAAAAATTCAGACAACTCATCCCTTTTACCATTTAATACTCTTAAAGTATATTGATGAAAAACATGTGATTGACAACTTTCTTTAACAATTGGAGTAATTAAATTTTTATTATTCTTAAAGTTTTTTGAATATAATATAGATGCTTCTTTTCTTCTTTCATTATAAAAATCAAGTAGAGGAAGTTTAGCTTTTAAAACAGCTGCTTGAACACTATCCAATCTTGAATTCACACCCACTACGTCATGATGATATCTTTTATACATGCCATGATTAACTATTCCACGAATTGTATGAGCAAGATCATCGTTGTTTGTGAAAATAGCTCCACCATCTCCATAACATCCTAAGTTTTTTGAAGGAAAAAAAGATGTAGTCCCTAAATGGCCAATAGTCCCTGATTTTTTATTAGAATTATATATTGCACCAATTGCTTGCGCATTATCTTCAACAACAAATAAATTATTAGCTTTTGCTATTTCCATGACCTTATTCATATTGGCTACTTGTCCAAATAAATGTACAGGAATAATGACCTTTGTCTTGGGTGTAATTGCTTTGATAATTTCATCACAATCAATGTTAAAAGTATCTTCATCTATATCAACTAAAACTGGTTTTAACCTTAATAAAGCTATAACTTCAACAGTAGCAGCAAAAGTAAAATCAGATGTTATGATTTCATCACCTGGTTTCAAATCTAAACTCATTAAAGCAATTTGAAGAGCATCTGTTCCGTTTGCACATGGAATCACATGTTTAACTTTTAAATATTCCTCAAGTTCAGTTTGAAATTCTTTAACTGAGGGGCCATTAATAAAAGTTCCTCTTTTAAAAATTTCAAGGACAGAAGAATCTACTTGGTCTTTGATAAACTCATATTGAGTTTGTAAATCGACCATTTGTAGTTTTTTCATGAAATCATTTTGCAACAAAAATAAGAAAATACTGATTTATAGAATGAATATATTTACAAAATACTTTATAGTATTTTTGTATTAAGTGAATATCATTTATAACATAGCAGTTTTTAAAATCAAAGTTTTATTTTTTATTCTAAAATTTTTTAACTCAAAGATTAAATTATTTTTAGAAGAAAGAAAAAATGTTTTTGAAATATTAAAAAAAAACATCTCAAATTCAGAAAAATATATTTGGATTCACGTTGCATCGCTTGGTGAATATGAACAGGGGCTTCCAATATTTAAAGAAATAAAATCACTATATCACGATCATAAAATTGTAGTTTCATTTTTTTCATCATCTGGATATGAAGTTAAAAAAAAGAATTCCATTGCAGATTTAACAGTTTATCTTCCAATTGATTCTTATTTAAATTCAAAAAAATTTATTGATATAATTAATCCTAAACTTGCTTTTTTTGTTAAATACGAATTTTGGCCAAACTACCTTAGAAATTTAAAGATAAATAAAGTCCCTACTTATTTAATTGCCGGAAACTTTAGAGAAGATCAATGGTTCTTTAAATGGTATGGAAATGGGTTTTTATCATTATTAAAAACATCATTTACTCATTTCTTTGTTCAAAATAATTCTTCCTTAAACCTTTTAAAAAAGAAAAAAATATTTAATTCTAGTGTTATGGGAGATTCAAGATTTGACAGAGTAAAATATTTATTAAATCAAAATAACTCAATAGAAAATATTAAAGAATTTATAAATACTAAAACTTGTATTGTTGCTGGAAGTACATGGACTCAAGATGAATCATTAATTATTGATTATTTAAAATCATCAAACAAAGAAAATTTACGCTGGATAATTGCCCCACACCAAATTGATTTAAGTAAAATAAATGCATTTCAAAAAAAACTTAATTCTACAAGTGTTCTTCTTTCTAATCTTGACAAAATAAATTCTAAATATTTTAAAATATTAATCATTGATTGTGTTGGAATATTAACTAAAATATATAGTTATGCTGATATTTCATACGTTGGAGGTGGTATGGGAAATTCAGGATTACATAATATTTTAGAGCCAGCCATTTTTAAATCTCCAATTATAATTGGTAAAAACTATAAAAAATCTCCAGAAGCTAATGAAATGATAAAACAAAAAGGATTAATAAGCGTAAAAAACTCTATGGAATTTAAAAAAACAATTAATACTCTAATTGAAAACAAAGACTTGAGATTAAAAATGGGTGAAATAAATTACAATTTTATAAATAAAAACTTAGGAGCTACAAACAAGGTAATTTCCTTTTTAAAACAAAAAATATGAAAAAAATTATTTTAATAACTATTATGCTAATTTCTGTTTCATTAAATGCTCAAAGCATAATTGGTGCTTGGGAAAGGATTCATTTTTCTGATGATGGAAAAGAATTAAAAAGTGTAGTTATTTTTACAGAATCTCACCAAAGCATAAGTATTACAGAAAATAGAACAGGTAAACTTATTCATTCAAATGGAGGGACATGGGAGTTAGATGGGAATACTATGACTGAAGTTGTTGAATTTGACACTGACAACCCAGAAAGAGTTGGTAAATCCGTAGTATTTGATGTAACTATTAGTGATGAATATTTAGAAATCCCGGGTAGTAAAAGAAAATTCTACAGGCTGGATAATGGAAAACCTGGTGATTTAAATGGTGCATGGTTAATGTCAGGAAGATTTAGAAATGGGATAATGCAAATAAGAGAAACGAATAGGCCTAGAAAAACTATGAAAATTCTTTCTGGAACTAAGTTTCAGTGGATTGCCTACGATACTAACAAAAAAACATTTATTGCTACTGGTGGAGGAAGTTATACTACCGAAAATGGCATTTACACTGAAAAAATTGAATATTTTTCAAGAGATATTTCAAGAGTAGGAATGCAGCTCGAATTTCAATATAGCTTAAAGAATGGAAATTGGAATCATAAAGGGTTTAGCAGTAAAGGAAAAGCAATAAATGAAATATGGACCAAAAGATAAATTAGATATCGTTCGATATTTCTACTAATTTTACACAAAATTAAATATGTCAAAAAAACCTTTAATCTTAGTTACAAACGATGATGGTATTTCTGCTCCTGGAATAAGAACATTAATATCAGCAATGAATGAAATTGGAGATGTTATTGTTGTAGCTCCAGACAGTCCACAATCCGCAATGGGACATGCTATAACAATTAATTCTACATTACATTGTAATGAAATTAAAATTGATAACGGTCCACAAAAGGAATATTCTTGCTCGGGAACTCCAGCAGACTGTGTTAAATTAGGAATTAATGAAATACTTGATAGAAAACCTGATATTTGTGTATCAGGTGTTAATCACGGATCTAATTCATCAATTAATGTTATTTATTCTGGAACTATGAGTGCTGCAGTAGAAGCCAGTATTGAAGGTATTCCTGCAATTGGATTTTCACTTTTAGATTATAGTTGGAATGCTGATTTCAATTCAATTAAAAAATATTTGATTGGAATAACTAAGAAAGCACTAGATGAAGGTATTCCTAAGGGAAACGCACTAAATATTAACTTTCCAAAAGAAAAAGAAATTAAAGGAATTAAAATATGTCGTCAAGCTAATGCTTATTGGGTTGAAAAGTTTGATAAAAGATCAAATCCTCAAGGAAAGGAATATTATTGGTTGACTGGTGAATTTATAAATGAAGACAAGGGCGAGGACTCAGATGAGTGGGCTCTTGAAAATGGTTACATTTCAATTGTTCCAGTAAAGTTTGATATGACAGATCATGAAAATATCAAACTGTTAAAAAATTGGGAGTTTTAATATAAATGAAGTATTACATAATAGCAGGAGAAGCATCTGGAGATTTGCACGGATCTAACTTAATTAAAGAAATAATTAAACTAGATTCAAATGCAGAGATAAAAGCATGGGGTGGTGATAAAATGCAAGATGCTGGTGCAATAATAGTTAAGCATTTCAAAGATTTAGCTTTTATGGGGTTTTATGAAGTTTTAATTAATCTTAGAACTATCCTTAATAATATTAGCTATTGTAAAAAAGATATATTGGACTTTAATCCAGATAAAATAATTTTTATAGACTATCCTGGTTTTAATTTAAGGATTGCTAAATGGGCTAAGAAATATAAATTTAATACAATCTATTATATAGCTCCTCAGCTTTGGGCTTGGAATGAAAAAAGAATTAATGAAATAAAAAAATTTGTTAATTCGATGTATGTAATCCTTCCTTTTGAGAAAGAATTTTTTGAAAAAAAACACAATTATCCAGTAAATTTTTTGGGACACCCACTAATTGATAGTATCAGTAATTTTCAAAATAGGTTTCAAAAAGACAAACAAGAAATAAAATTAAACAATAAGCCAGTTATTGCTATATTACCAGGAAGCAGAAAACAAGAGATCAAAAAAATTTTAAAAACAGTAATTAAAGTCATTAATGATTATCCAAACTATCAATTTATAATTGCGGGAGCACCAAACATAGAAAAGAGTTTTTATAAAAATTTTTTGAAGAATATAGATATTACCATTGTCCAAAATAAAACTTATGAACTTTTATCCGTTTCATCAGCAGCAATTGTGACTAGTGGAACAGCTACTCTTGAAACAGCGTTATTTAAAGTTCCTCAAATCGTTTGTTATAAAAGTAGTTTTATTAGCTACATCATTGCAAAACTACTTGTTAAAATAAAATATATATCCCTTGTAAATCTTATAATGGATAAAGAAATAGTTAAAGAATTAATACAGCAAAACTGTAATAAGGATTCTATTTCATTGGAATTAAATAAAATCCTGAATCCAGACCATAGAAAAAATTTATTATTAAATTACAATAAGTTAATTTCTGTTTTAGGAAAACCTGGGACCAGCAGAAGAATTGCTAATGATATAATTAAAACATAGTATTTTGAAAATTGATGGTATTGATAAAAAAATAATTCTTGAGTTAACTAATAACTCAAGAACTCCTATACTAGAAATTTCACGAAAAATAGGGATTTCGGGTGCTGCTATTCATCAACGAATTAGAAAACTTGAAGATTGCGGATTAATAAGTGGTCATCACTTAAAACTAAACCCAAAGGTCCTAGGTTATTCTACTTTAGCATTTGTTGGAGTTTATTTTGATAAAGCTGAAAGAAATGCTGAAGCTATTAAACAAATGAAAAGTATTCCAGAAATTTTAGAGTGTCATTATACAACTGGAAACTGGAGTGTTCTCATTAAAATCTTGTGTAAGGATAATGAAGATCTAATGTTAATTTTAAATAAAAAAATTCAATCTATTAAAGGTGTTTCCAGAACAGAAACTTTCATCTCACTTGAACAACAAATTGACAGACAAATTACTGTAAATTAAATCTTAGATTTAATTATAAAATAGATTATTACTAATGCCAAAACAACAGTGATAGAATTGGCAATAATCATTGATAAGCTTCCTATATTGAGACCATATAAAAACCATAAAAAAACTCCAATAACAAATATAATATAGGTTGTTAATGATAAACCCTCTACAGAATTTGTTTTCCAAACTTCAATAACTTGAGGAATAAAAGCAAATGTTGTTAAGAAAGCAGCAGCAAATCCAATAAGCTCAACACCATCAAATCCTATATCTAACATACGATATTGATTATTTTTCCAGGTACAACTATAATTTTTTTAACTTCTCGGCTAATAAGAAATTTTTTCAATCTTGGATCATTTCTTAAAGAACTTTTTATTTCATCAACCTTTAGAGATACGTCTAGATTAATTTTAAATTTCATTTTACCATTAAATGAAACTGGGTATTCAAAAGTACTTTCTTTAATAAATTCAGCATTAAAATCAGGAAAAGATTCATATGAAATAGTCTTTTTGTTTCCTAACTTACTCCATATTTCTTCACAAATATGAGGAGCAAATGGAGAAAGTAAAATAGTTAAAGGTTTTAAAATATGTATGTTATCACATTTTAATGAGTTTAATTCATTAACGCAGATCATAAAAGCACTAACAGAGGTATTAAAAGAAAAGTTATTTATATCATCTTCAATTTTTCTTATAGTTTTATGTAAAACTTTTAAACTTTCATTGGATGGTTTATCTTGACTTACTTTAAAACTTCCTGATCTATGAAAAAGGTTCCAGTATTTTTTTAAAAATGAATACGTTCCCGTAATTCCTGCAGTGTTCCAAGGTTTAGCTTGTTCAAGAGGGCCTAAAAACATTTCATATAATCTTAGCGTGTCAGCTCCATAATGCTCGCATATATCATCTGGGTTTATTACATTATATTTTGATTTGGACATTTTTTCAACCTCTCTACATACTATAAACTTATTATCATTAGTTTCAAAATTTGCTTTTTTAAATTGAGGTTGCCAATTACGTAATTTTACAATATCAAGTTCATTACTAGTGTTTACAAACTGAACATCAACATGAATGAGTTGAGTTTTAACATCTTTATTAATTTCATCTGAGTAATAATTATCTGTTCCAACTTCTCTTTTTATAAAAGCACTATTTCCTAAAATCATTCCCTGGTTAATTAACTTTTTTGCATAATCCTTGACAGGAACTAGCCCCAAGTCATAAAGAAAATATTGCCAAAACCTTGAATAAAGTAAATGACCAGTAGCATGTTCACTTCCTCCAATATAGACATCAACTTCTTTCCAATAATTTAGAGATTCTTCAGATGCAAACTCATTACTATTATTTGGGTCCATATACCTATTAAAATACCACGAACTACCAGCCCAGCCTGGCATAGTATTAAGTTCCATTCTAAATACAGTTTTATTATCGATATGAAAATTATTTACAATTTTATTTTGAACAGTATCCCATGCCCAAGAATCTGAATTTCCAAGTGGAGGTTTACCGTCTTCTGTTGGAAGATATTTACTAACGTCTGGCAGTTCAATTGGCAAATATTTTTCATCAATCATTACTGGAAAATTATCTTTATAGTATACTGGAAATGGTTCACCCCAATATCTCTGTCTACTGAAAACAGCATCCCTGAGTTTGTAATTAATCTTGTGAGTTCCTTTTTTAACTTCTTTTAATTTTTTAATAGCTAAACTCAATCCGTCTTTAAAGTTAAGACCGTCTAGAAAACTAGAATTAGTTAGAACAAATCCATCTTTATTTTGGAAAGCTCCCTCCGAAATATCCTTGTCTAAAAAAATGTTTTTAATTGGAATATTAAAAAACTTGGCAAAATTATAATCCCTTTGATCTCCACACGGTACAGCCATTACTGCACCTGTTCCATATCCAGCTAAAACATAATCTGAAATCCAAATTGGCAACCTTTCATTTGAAAGAGGGTGAATTGCATACGCTCCAGTAAAAACACCGGTAATAGATTTAACATCTGACATTCTTTCTCTTTCTGTTTTTTTTTCAGAAAGTTTAATATAGTCCTGAACTTTTTTTAAGTTTTCTTTAGTCGTTATTTTTTTTACGTAAGGATGCTCAGGAGCTAAAGTCATGAAAGTAACTCCAAAAATTGTATCTACTCTAGTTGTAAAAACTTCAATTTGTTTGTCAAAATTTTCAATATCAAAAGTCACCATTGCTCCATCAGATCTTCCAATCCAATTTTTTTGCATCTCCTTAAGAGGTTCCGGCCAGTTGATATCATTTAAACCAGTTAATAATCGTTGAGAGTATGCTGATATTCTAATACTCCACTGTGTCATTTTTTTTCGGATGACCTCAAAACCACCTCTCTCAGATAATCCATCAATGATCTCATCGTTTGCTAAAACTGTTCCTAACTTAGGACACCAGTTAACATCAATCTCAGAAAGAAATGCAAGTCTGTAATTAAGTAAAATTTTATTTTTTTTTGATTCTTCAAAAGAATTCCAATCATCAGAAGAAAAAGTTCTAAATTCTTCAGTTTGACATGCGTCCAAGTTTGTATTTCCTTCTTTACTAAAAATTAAAATTAATTCATTAATGTCTTTTGCTGTTTCTGTTTTATTATCATACCAAGAATTGTATAATTTAATAAACATCCATTGTGTCCATTTGTAATAACTCTTATCAGAAGTTCTAATTTCTCTGGACCAATCAAAAGAAAACCCCAATCTATCTAATTGTTCTCTGTATCGAGCAATATTTTCGTCTGTAGTTTTTTTAGGGTGTCTTCCTGTTTGAATAGCGTATTGTTCAGCTGGTAATCCAAATGAATCGTATCCTTGAGGATGTAATACATTAAATCCTTTCAGTCGCTTATATCTTGAGAAGATATCACTGGCAATATAACCCAAAGGATGACCTACATGTAAACCTGCACCTGACGGATATGGAAACATATCCATAATGAAATATTTAGGTAAGTCTATTTTATTTTCAGCTTTGAAAGTTTGATTTTCGGACCAATATTTCTGCCATTTTTTTTCAATATGTTTAAAGTTATAAGACATTACCTATTTTAAAGAGACAAAAATACATTTATTGTATGAATAGGGAAAGTTTAAATCACATATCCTGACTTATTAAAAAGGTTTAGTATTTTTACTAAAATAATTTTCATTTATTTTGGCTAATTCAAAAAACAAAAGACTTTTAACTTCATACTTCTCAGTCACTGTGAGTATTTCAATTGTACTTTTTTTGATTGGAGCTTTTTTGTTAATTGCATTCAATGCTAGAAAAATAACAAACGATTTTAAGGAAAAAATTCCTATAACTATCTATTTAAAAAAAGAAGCAAAAAAAATTGAGATTGAACAATTAATTAAAAAATTAAATATTAAGAATTACACAGGCTCAGTAAATTACATTTCAAAGGAAAAGGGTGCTGAAATTCTAATTGATGAAATTGGAGAAGATTTTGTCGAATTTTATGGAAGTAATCCTCTTTTAAATTCGATAGATGTATTTTTAAAATCTGAATACGTGACAACTCTAGTATTCGATGAGGTTTCTAATGAGTTGGGTAAAACAGATTTTATTGATGAAATAATTTATGATGCTCCTCTAGTATCGTTAATTAATGAAAACATAAATAAAATCAAATATTGGGTTCTAGGAATAGCAGTGTTTTTTTTAATAATATCAATTTTAGTAATCAATAGTTCAATAAGATTGTCTATTTATTCAAACAGGATAAATATAAAAACTATGCAATTAGTTGGGGCAACTAGAGGCTTTATTAGAAAGCCTTTTATTCTAACGCATGTTAAATTAGGTTTATTTGGAGCTTTTTTAGCTATAGTTATGCTTAGTGGAGCATTATATTACATTCAAAACTTTTTTGATTATGTTAATTTTGAATCAGATATTCAAATAATTATGGCAATGTTTGGTTCTATTTCAATTTTTAGTATGCTCATAACTTACTTATGTACCTTTTTTGCTACACAAAAATTCTTAAAATCTAAAATTGATCAACTATACTGATGAAAAATAAAAAAACTAACAAAACATTTGTATTCGAAAAAAAGAATTATTTGATAATGATAATTGGGCTTCTTTTTATAGCAACTGGTTTCTTTCTTATGTCAGGTGGGGCTAGTGATGACCCAAATGTTTTTAATCCTGAAATTTATAATTTTCAAAGAATTCGATTAGCTCCAACCCTTGTTTTAATTGGGTTTGCAATACAGGTGTACGCTATTCTTTTCTCATCCAAGAAAAAATAAATGGAATATCTAGAATCAATTATCTTAGGAGTTGTTCAAGGCTTAACCGAGTTCTTACCAATATCTTCGAGTGGACATCTTGAAATATCAAAAGCTATATTAGGAAATGACCTTTCTAATAAAGAAAGTCTACTTTTTACAATTGTACTACATTTTGCCACTGCTTTAAGTACACTATTTTTTTTCAGAAAAGATATTTTGAATATTATTTTAGGTTTATTTGATTCCAATAATAAAGAATCTAAAAACTTCTCAATATCAATTTTAATTTCTATGATTCCTGCTGTTTTTGTTGGTCTTTTTTTTGAAGACTTTATTAATTCTTTTTTTGATGGTAATTTAATTTTGGTTGGCTGTATGCTCTATATAACAGCAATTCTTTTGTATTTATCAGATGTAATTAAATTAAAAACAAACGAAGTTACTTTTAAGAATAGTTTTATCATTGGATTAGCTCAAGCTATTGCAATTCTACCTGGTATTTCAAGAAGTGGCGCTACAATTGCTACAGCTGTTGTTATTGGAATTGACAGAGAAAAAGCTGCTAGATTTTCATTTATTATGGTTATTCCTTTAATTTTTGGAAGTATGTTTAAATCAATTATTGATAATGGAGGATTAGAATTTACTAACTATAATTTGATCTCAGTTTTATTAGGCTTTATATCTGCTTTTATAACCGGGCTATTAGCTTGCAAATGGATGATTTCATTAGTTAAAAAAAGTAAGCTTTATTACTTTTCTATATATTGTTTTGTTGTTGGTTCGATAATTCTCTACTACTCTTTCAATGGAATTTAACGAAGAATCTTTTGTTGATGGTAATGTTTTGCTAATAAATAAACCTTTAAAGTGGACTTCATTTCAAGTTGTTAATAAAATTAGATGGTTAATCAAAAAACAATATGGGATAAAAAAAATAAAAGTAGGTCATGCTGGCACATTAGATCCTCTTGCTGAGGGACTATTAATTGTTTGTACAGGTAAAATGACTAAAAGAATTACAGAATTTCAAAATCTAAATAAAACATATACAGGGAAGTTTTATTTGGGAGCCTCAACTCCTTCTTTCGATTTAGAAACTGAAATAAGTGAAAAAAAATCAATTGATCATCTCAATGATGATATTATTCAACAAGCAACCACAAAATTCATTGGAAAAATACTTCAAACTCCCCCCATTTACTCAGCTATCAAACACAATGGAAAAAAACTTTATGAGTTTGCAAGAAAAGGTGAGACCGTAACAATAAAAAGTAGAGAAGTTTTTATACATGAATTCTTAATTTCTTTAATAAATCTTCCCGAAGTAAATTTTAAAATTTCATGTAGTAAAGGAACTTACATAAGATCTTTAGCTAATGATTATGGTACTAAATTAAATTGTGGAGCTCATTTAAAAGAACTAAAAAGAACTGCTATAGGAGATTATAAACTTGAAAATTCAATCTCAATTGAAGATTTTGAGAAAAAATTAAAATAAATATTTTAAAAATTCTTTTCTAGAAATCTCCTCTGCACCCAAAGATTTTAAATGTGCACTTGGAACTTGACAATCAATTAATTTATACTTGTTTTTTGTAAGTTCTTTAACCAAATGAACAAAACCAATTTTACTTGCATTATTTGCTTTTGTAAACATACTTTCACCACAAAAAACATCTCCTAAATCAATACCATAAAGCCCGCCAACAAGTTCATAATCTTTCCAAACTTCAACAGAATATGCATGACCCATGTTATGTAATGTACTGTAAGCTTTCTTTAATCCATTTGTAATCCAGGTACCATTTTGACCAAATCTTTTAACCTTAGCACAAGAATCTACCACTTCATCAAAAGATTGATTAAAAGTAACTTTAAAAAAATTTTCTTTCAATAATTTTTTTGTTGACTTTGAGATTTTTAGTTTTTCTGGGAATAAAACCATTCGGGGATCTGGACTCCACCATACAAGATGATCATCATTTTCAAACCAAGGGAAAATACCATTTTTGTATGCTTTTAATATTCTATTCGGATCTAAATCTCCGCCAATAGCAACAATCCCCTCTTTCGATGCAGAATCTGCAGATGGAAAAATATGTTCGCTACCTAATAGATGCATTTATTTTAGAAAGGTAAATCGTCAGGCTCGTTATCATTGACATCATCTGCTGGCTCAAATGCTTCAGCAGGTGGCACCGGAGGAATATTAGCATCTGCTTCTTGAGAAGACAACTTTTCTATTCTCCATCCCTGAATTGAATTAAAATATTTTATTTCACCTTGTGGACTCTCCCACTCTCTTCCTCTTAGATTTATATCTACTTTAACTGACTCACCAACTTTATAAGAATTTAGAATATCACATTTATCTTGAATAAATTCAACTAATAAATCTTGTGGGTATTGCTCTTCTGTAGTAACTACTAGTTCTCTTTTTCTAAACCCATTACTTCCATATTCTTTTGTATCGTTAATTAGTTTTATTTTTCCTGTAATATCCATCTTTAAATAATTTATAACGAAAGTAAATAAATTTAAGCCTTAAATAAAGCTTAAATGAAAATTTAATAAGAGTTTTTTACAAAAAAGATTTTATTTGATCGACGAGAGTTTCAAAATCCTTAGTTTCTAACTTTACTTTATTTTTAAAAGATACATCTTTCATTGAATTTATAGGAATTAAGTGAACATGAGCATGAGGAACTTCTAATCCAATAACTGACATACCGATTCTTTCACAAGGAACTGCTTTTTTTAAAGCCGTCGCAATTTTTTTAGAAAAGTTCATTAAATCTTGATAAAGATCCTGGTCTAAATCAAAAATAAGATCAACTTCTTTTTTGGGAATACATAGTGTATGGCCAACAGAATTTGGGTTTATGTCTAAAAAAGCTAAACAAGTTGTAGTTTCAGCTATTTTGTAACTAGGAATTTTTCCTTCAACAATATCTGTGAATATGGAACTCAAAGCTTATCTCTCAATTGATATAATTTCAAATTTAATGGTCCCATTTGGAACCACAACTTCAGCTATCTCTCCAACCTTTTTACCTAAAAGTCCTTTTCCGATAGGTGAACTGACAGAAATTTTACCAGATTTTAGATCTGCCTCACTTTCAGCAACTAAGGTATATTTTAATTGCATCTGATTATTTAAATTTTTTATTGTGACCTTAGATAAGACTAAAACTTTACTTAGATCAAGTTGAGATTCATCAATTAACCTAGCATTTGACAAAACTGCTTCAAGTTTAGATATTTTCATCTCTAACATTCCTTGAGCCTCCTTTGCTGCATCGTATTCAGCATTTTCACTTAAATCACCTTTATCTCTAGCTTCTGCGATTGCATTAGACGCTTTTGGTCTTTCGATATCTTTAAGTTGACTTAATTCATCCTTTAACTTCTTTAAGCCTTCTTTAGTATAGTAAGAAACATCACTCATAATACTTAGTTTAAAACAAAAAATCCCTTTTTTATCGGGATTTAATACAAATATACAAAATTCTAAAATCTATTATTTTTTAACTAATTTCACTACTGTGAGAACAAGAAAAATCATAGCACTTTTATTTTTTCTTTTTATAATTTCTTGTACAAAGAACGAAATGAACAAAAACCCTTACTTACACGAGGTTTCATTTAAAAAAGTAATAAATCTTAATTTACCTCAATACGATAATTTAAATTACAATGGAGGAGCTATTTATTTAAATTCGGGTGGTATTAAAGGCTTAATTTTATTTAATTTCAGTAATCAAATTTTTGCTTGGGAAGCTAGTTGTCCAAATCAATATCCTTCATCTTGCTCAACTATGAGAATTGATGGTGTTCAATCAGTCTGTGATTGTGACAACTATAAATACAGTTTAGCTACCGGTCAATTACTTTCAAGCACTGAAAATGACGCCTATCCAATGAAATTATATTTTTCTGAAAAAAATGGTAATTCAGTCCGAATATCGAACTGAATTACCAAATAATATTAGAATTTATAGTTTAATCCAAAAGAAATGTTTCTTCCCATTTCATGGATACCCATGTTCTTAAATCTAGATAAATGATCGTAGTATTCTTCATCTAGTAAATTATTAATTGACCAAACAAAACCTAAATTATTACTACCAAGGTTAAATTTGTGACTTCCTGAAATGTTCATAAGAAAATAAGAATCTGTAGTAGTTTCAAACTGAGCAACATTATTCTGTTTTCCTTTAGACAAGAAGCTTAATTTATAATTATTACTATCAAAACCAAGGTTGAAAGTGTGTTTAAAAGTAAACGGAGAAATAAATGGAAGATTACCTCCTCCAGATTTTTCACCTGATAAATACTCTAAAGACGTTTTGTATGAAAGCCACTCTAAAGAAGTTGATTTAGAAAAATGAAGCTCACCTCCAAATAAAGAAGCATCTGCTTGAGTATAATTATAAACTGGTCTAGAACTAATAGTAGTTCCCGTTGGATTTAAGTATATATAATCGTTAATAGAATTATAAAAAACATCCAATCCAAAACTTGAATCAGAACCATAAGATGATAAAGAAATATCTGTTTGGATATTTTTCTCTTCACTTAAAGTACTGTTTCCAATCTCGTAACGGTTTGTTCCATGATGAACTCCTTCAGAAAATAACTCTGAAAGATTAGGTGCTCTATATCCATTTGAAATATTAAGTCTGAAAAATTTATTTTCAGCAAAATCTCTTTTAAATCCAATTGAAGAAGTTAAACTGTTATAGTTTTGATCAAAATCTGAAGTTTCAATTTTTCTATTATCAATTCTTAAACCAAGTAAGATATCCCATTTAGAAGTATGAATGTGAGAAAGTGCAAAAACCCCTAAATCATTCTTCTCTGCATCAGGGATTAATTCTTCATGAGCAAGGTTTGTATTGGTTTGAGAAAGCATATTAGCTCCAATAATTAGCTCAAACTTTTCAGATTTTGGAAAAATATATTTAAAATCAAAAGTTGTTGTTTCCAATTCCATATTTAAAGATGGACCCTCTCCATGTTCGTCATGATCATCGTGATCGTCGTCATGATCATCATCTTGATCGTCATCATCGTGATCGTCATCGTGATCATCATGGCCTTCTTCCTCATGGTGACCAAACTCTTTTCTTTTATTAGAACTAAATCCTAAAGTAAATTCAATCTCTGATTTATTATCAAAAAGAATTCTGTTTTTCCATGAAATCATTGTATTTGTAAGATCCTGATAAGATTTTTCTTCTTCATGTTCATCATGATCATCTTGGTCGTCATCGTCGTGATCATCATCGTTGTGATCGTTGTCATCATGGTCATCATGATCATCATGGTCATCATGGTTTTCCTCACCATGAGGAATTCCAATTTCAGAATCATTAATATTAAGTCTAAGATCAGATATAAAATTATCTGAAATATAGCCTAATCCAAATTTTAAGTCACTGTTTTTAAAGTAAGTATTTTCTACTTCTCCATCTGGTGTATTAAAGTTTTTGTTATCTATAAGGCTAGCTTGAACCAAATAAGATAATTTATTTGAACCTCCTTTAATCCCCAGGTTAGTTGTAAGACCTTGATAATTTGAATTATAAATAGTTCCAAGCTCTATTTCAGACCCATCACCATAGTAATACGAATCAGGATTAACGTAAAGAACTCCTCCTATTGCATCAGATCCATATAAAACAGACATTGGGCCTTTAATAACTTCAACTGATTCAATTCCAAAACCTGATAATTCCATACCATGCTCATCTCCCCATTGCTGGTTTTCAACTCTCATGTATTGATTAAATACAGTAACTCGATTTGAAGATAATCCTCTTATTACAGGTTTTGAAATACCAGGGCCTGTAGAAATTATTGATAATCCTGGGACTTCTTGAATAGCATTTGAAAAGTTAAGTCTTTTAATATAATTTAGATTGTTAAGGTTTAGCTTACTAACTCTAAGTACGTTGTTTTTAACAGACTCTTTAAAGGGAGTTGACACAACTACTTCATTTAATTCTACAGAAAGTATAGAATCGTTTTCTTGAGTATTTTGAGCTAAAATTGTGTTTGTGCTAATTAATAGCAATGCCAAAAAGGCAAGTTTTGTAATATTTTTCATTTATTTTTTTATTTATTTTAATTTACTTAATTCTTGATCTTAAGAATTAAAAGGGGGGCCCCTTGAATCAAAATAAGTAGAAAAATTTGAAAAAATTATTTCATTATAAGTAAAATTCTGCTTATTAAAAGCTGAAAAATCATTAAAAGAATAGTTGAAATTATCAGAACTATATTCAATATCTAATCTTATAAAATCACATGTACAACAATCTATTTCTATTTCATGAAAGTGAACATTTTCCTCAAAGCACTCAAAGTGATCTTCAAATAAGAAATGATTTAAGCCAAAAGCTGAAGGGAGGCTTAAAATTCCAATAAGTATTAAACTTATGATGTTCTTCACTCGGCAAATTTAATAAAATTTAGAATTTGAGAGTTATTCCAATTAAAAAGTTTCTTGTAGCTTGAGGATAGTAACCTGCTCCATCCATAGTCTTAGTTTGTCCAGGAACTGACCAAGTATCGTCGTATGTATAATAATATCCATTTGAAACGTATTCTATATCAATTATATTATTAATCAAACCTGAAATTATAATTTCTTTAAAAGTCTTATTTGGATTTATTTTATAATTAAAATTTAGATCATTAACGAAATAACTGTCAAGAATAGAATTGACTGCATCAATATTACCCATATATTGCTTTCCAACATACTTAGATAAAAAGCTAATGTCAAGATTATCTTTGGGTGAAAAAACTATTGTATTTGAAGCAATAACGTCCGGAGAAAATGAAATATTAGTTTTTCCAAAATCAACTATTTTTCCATCAAATTTTGATAATGTTTGTTTGTTCTTATTAGAACTTAATGTAACATTTGTGTTCATCAAAAAAAACTCAGAAAGTTTAATTATAGCCTCAGCTTCAATACCCATTCTATAACTTGAACCACTATTAGTACGAATAGGAGATCCAACATCATCAAGCTCCCCTGTCAATACTAATTGTTCATTATACAACATATAGTATGTGTTTATATTTAGTCTTAACCCATCCTTTCTAAATCGCCACCCAATTTCAAAGTCATTTAATTGTTCTGGTTTAATTTTTTCGTTGCTCTCAAAATCACTTCGACTAGGTTCTCTGTTAGCCCTTGAATAGGACCCGTAGACCATTGATTGTGAACTCAGTTTGTAGGATAGTCCAAATTTTGGATTAAAAAAACTATAAGACTCATCAAGTAACATATTAACTAAATCTGATGTATATCCAGTTGTTTTATAATTTATGTTTCTAAGTTGAAAATCAGCATAAAATTCAAAAGCATTATTTAAGATTAAAGACCCTTTAGCAAATAAACTAAAATCAGTTTTTTTACCATTTCCATCATAGTATCTGTCTCTAATAGAAGAACTTTTACTAAAATTTCTTGCCCATATAACTTCTCCAAAGTGATCCCCGCTATATGTACTGTATGAGGTATTAAACATTAAATTTAACTTACTTGAATTATAATTAGTTGATGCATTTAAAACATAGAAATTATTATCTAACCAACGTCTTCTTATTAAATCAGTTGTTCCTGTTAAATTACCATTTTGGTCAGTATCTGAATCTACAATTCCCCCATATGTATCAACCGAATCAGCCTCTCTATATTGCTCAAAATAACCCCTTCCATAGGTGTAATTAAGACCAAGATTAGTCGACCATTTTTCATTTAATTTTTGATTCCAATGCAACTGATAATGATCTTGTTTGTAATTATCAATTTCATTTTCATAAGTATATGGATTTTGTCTACGGTTATCCTGTAATTCATCTAGACTTAGTCCATACCAAGATTGATAAGTTTTTTCATGTCCACCAAAAGTTAGTGCTTTAATTAAAGTGTTTCCCTTAATGTATGCACCTTGAATAAAGTACGATTTCAAATCAGAATATGCTCTATCAATATATCCATCAGAATCGATTTTAGACAATCTACCAGAAAGCTCAAACGAGTCATTCAGTTTTCCAGAACTAAACTTAACAGTATGTTTCAAAGTATTAAAACTTCCAACTGAGTTAGAAATTTGTGCATAAGGACTTTCAGAAATAGCATCTGTGAGTATGTTAATACTTGCTCCGAACGCCCCAGAGCCATTGGTCGAAGTTCCAACCCCTCTTTGCACCTGTAAACTTTCTACGGAAGAAACAAAATCTGGTAAATTAACCCAGTAAGTTCCGTGTGATTCTGGATCATTGAATGGAATCCCATTAATGGTAATATTAGTAGATTGTGGGCTTACACCTCTAATTCTTATTCCAGTATAACCAATTCCAGCTCCAGCATCTGAAGTTGTAACTACTGATGGTAAAAAATTTAATAAAACTGGTAAATCTTGACCTAAATTTCGAGAGGACATTTCAGATTTTGAGATATTTGAATGACTGATAGGTGAGGAATATTTAACTCTAACAGACTGTACAATAACTTCATCCAAAACTTGTTTGGTTCCCTGTAAAGTATCTATAACTTGTTGAGAATAAACATTGAATGAAATCAATAATAAAAAGTAAATCCCTTTTTTCATATACTAAGTTATTTCAATAGAATACAGGGATTGATAACAATTTTCCTCTCCAAAATTACTTGGCAGGTTCATTGGGTATAATCTCAGCCTTAGCACCCCATTTATTATTTAACAAATATAGTATAAAACTTATTTATTTATCAAAGTATTTATTGATTTAGTAGCAGTGACTAATCTTTTTGACAATGATCCAGAAACTTCAATGTATGGCCTATTATATTTAATTAAAGTTTCTTTAAAAGCATCAAACATTTTTTCTCTTTCATTTGGTTTATCTCTTAAATCATCTTTTTCCCATGGAATGTCGATATTTGTCAAAATATACAAATCATAGGAATTTTTAAGTGCATATTTTTCAAGAAGAGGATCACAATATCCGTCATAATAAGTTTCAGAATATACTTTAGTTTCCAGTAGATCAGTATCACAAATCAACAATTGCTCAGAGATTTTAGAAAGTTTGTTTTCTAGTTTAATTTGTCCAATTGCTATGGGAATTAAATCCTCAAGTTCACAAACTTTCTTTTCAAGATTCCATTTTTTCTGTAAGTAATCTCTGGCATATTCCTTAACCCAATGGGTTTTATAGTGATTTGCTAATTCTTTAGATAAGGTAGTTTTTCCTGAGGATTCCGGTCCAAAAAGAACTATTTTTAAGCAGTTTGATTTGAGTTGTCTAAGATTTTTTTCCATGTGTAATAACCTGAAATAGCAATCACAGTAAAAATAATGTATTGTATGCTAGTAAATGTTAATCCTTTGTAAAAATATAGTGGAATTGAAATAATATTTCCAATAATCCAGAATATCCAATTTTCAATCTTTCTATTAGCCATAAGCCACATCGCAACAAAGAAAATAGCTGTTGTAAAATTGTCTATATATGATGTATATGATCCCCATTTATCAAAATAATTATAAATACCATATACAAAGCTTAATGAAAAAAAGAATATAATTAAAGATGTTATTTTTTCAGGTGAGCTTACTTTTGAAATGGGAGTAACAATATTATTTACTTTTCGTGTCCATATATACCAACCATAAACACTCATCACAAAATAGTATGCATTTATCATCATATCCCCAAGCAAACTCCATTTAAAAAGTAAGTAAGTAAAAATAGAAGTTGAAATCATTCCTGTTGGATATACAAGAATATTGTTTTTTTTTGAAAACCAAACACTCAATATTCCAAATACAACAGCAATAATTTCAAGTGAAATATCTAAGGTTTCATAATCTGAATATTGTTGAAATAATAGATCAAACATGACTACTGAATTATTTTAGCTAATGAACAAATGTAATTAGAAATAGGAAAGAGATCTACACTATACTGTTCAAGTATTTCATTTTTATTAATTACAACAAGTGCTTTATCATTTTTCAAAGACTGAATTTTTATATTTTTTTTAAAATCTATGCCACTATGTCCAAAAGCTTTGAATACTGATTCTTTAATAGTCCAAGCTTTTGTAAGACTTTCAACAGATTTAATATCAAAAATATCATGTTCTTGATTGGAGATAAATTTCATTGATATATTCAAAATTTGATTTCTAAATTTTTCTATATCTATGCCTACTTTATTATTTGAAATAAAAATACCTGAATAATTAAAAGAATGTGTAATGGATATAAATCTATCTTTTAAACAAGGTTTTCCATTTAAATCATAGTGAATATCTTCAAATGATAAATTTTGTTTTTCTAAAAGATTAAGTACACTTAAAAATTCAATTTGTTTAACTTCTGATTTAATTGAATTTAACTTTGAATGAAAAGAAGAATCTTGTTTAAGAGTATCTAAAAGTTCTTGTTTTGTTTCAGAAATATGCCAAATCAAAACAAACTCTCCTTTATTTATCTTGATTTTTTTGTATAAAGGCATTTTCTAGTATATAATTACAAATATACTTAAAGAAAATTTTTCAAAACTCTAGGAGTGATTATGCTTCGAATGGAATTATAGAAACAAAAGATTTATTGTCTTTCTTTTTTGTAAACTGGACTATACCATCAACTCTAGCATGAAGTGTATGGTCTTTACTAACGTACACATTCTCACCAGCTTTATGAGCAGTTCCTCTCTGACGAACAATAATATTTCCAGCTATTGCAGCTTGGCCACCAAAAATTTTTACACCAAGTCGTTTCGATTCTGATTCTCTACCGTTTTTCGAACTACCTACACCTTTTTTATGAGCCATTTTTAATGAATTTAATTATTTCTTAGTTTCTGTTTTTTTTGCTGTAGTTTTTTTAGCTGCTGCCTTCTTTGCAACAGGCTTCTTTTTAGCTACTGCTTTTTTTGCTACAGTCTTTTTTACAGAAGAATCATCTTTATCAGATTCTTTCTTAGGTTTTGATTCTACTTTAGACTTTTTTGCTTTTTCTAAAATATTTTCAACAACAATTTGAGTTAAAGATTGTCTATGACCATTCTTTACTTTATAACCTTTTCTTCTTTTCTTTTTGAAAACGATTACCTTATCGTCTTTTAAATGTTTAACAATTTTGGCTTCGACAGATGCACCTTGAACCATTGGGGTCCCAATAGTTGTTTTCCCAGAATTATCTAACATCAAAATATTATCAAAACTCACTTTTGAACCTTCCTTTCCCTCAAGTCTATTTACATAAACCTTTTGATCTTTTTCAACTTTAAACTGTTGACCTGCTATTTCTACAACTGCGTACATAATAATATTTTTATTAAAAAACGTGTGCAAATATACAAGGATTGAACATATATCGCAACATTTAAGACTAAAATATAAAACTAGATAATTAAGTTCTTGCCACAACTTTTTTTACAAACTAGGAATTAGATTTTTTATTAGCTAAATAAACCCCTATCAAGATGACTATAGTTGCAAAAAGTTGATTTAATGTAAAAACCTCACCATCGAGAAGACCCCAAAATAAGGCTACGACTGGAAGGGTGTAAGTTACAGAAGATACAAATACGGGTGAAGCTATCTGGACAAACTTATTGAATAATATTTTTGCAAATACCGTCCCAAAAATTGATAAAATTAAAATATAAAATAGAGCAGATGAAACATCTTTATCATTTAAATCAAGTTCATTGTAATCTGTCATAAAAAATATTACGACAGCAAAAGGAAAAATAAAAATAAAATTTCCTACTGTTATTGCTACTGCCGATACATCTTGCAAATAAACTTTTAACAAATTTACTTGAAGAGCGTATAAAATTGAAGCTAATATGATAAAAATTACATAAACAATATTTTGATCAGGATTTATTATAGATCCCTGATACATTAGTAATACTGAGCCTATTAAACCTAATATGACGCCTGAGATCTGTTTAGAATCTATTTTAAAGCGATAAAACCCAATACCAATAAGCAAAGTAGCCAAGGGGGTTAATGAGTTTAATATGGCTGCCAGAGCACTGTCAATTTCAGTTTGTGCATAGGCAAATAAAAAGGGTGGAATAAATGAAACATATCCTGTTATAGCTACCCATTTCCACTTATTTTTAGGAATTGTTTTTATTGAGGAATATCCAATAATTAACAATAAAACTGTAGATAATATAGTCCTTAAACTACCAACCTGTAAAGGTGTTAAACCAATTAAAGATTTTTTTATTAGAATGTACGAACTTCCCCATACTAAAGACAGTATTAATAAATAAATCCATTTTAAATTTTTATTACTCATTTACTATTAATTCCAATTAAATGATTGAATCAATTTTCTAATATCCTTGTTTACATGATTAATAGATGGCAGTAATGAATCGTAATTGGGTTTTGAATCAAAAAACAATGATCCAGTTAAATAAAATTTATCAGAATCAGTTATAAAAAAATATGTATTTGATGGAGTATCTCCACTAAAAGAAAAATATTTTGCAAAAACTCTTTTTTGCTCATCCACATACTCACTACTATTTACAAAAAAAGCATTTTCAGAGTTCTTATTCATTTTTTCTGTAAAATCTGACTCAATTAAGCTTAAATTATTGTCAATTTTAATGTAGGTAATGAATATAGTTGACCTTAATTTTAAATTCTTAATTTTTAAGTTGCATCCCTCTTGATTTAGAATTGACTTTTCATTAATCTGAAAAGAAAAACCACAATTATTTTGGTAAAGCTTATAATTTGGTTTAATAAATTCTTTATACAAAAAAGCATTAGGCTTTGGAATTATTGGATCATTGGAACATCCAAGAATAAAAAAAACAGTAAGCAATAAAATTTTTTTCATTTTTTTAAATCAGTTTCTTAAAGTAAGAAAAAGTTAACTCTGAACTAAAAATCAGTGTATAATAAATGATAAGTAAAGAAATTATTAATGTTTTAATTTGATCAGGATAAAATTCTATCAATAAAAATGTATTTAAAATTAAATTTTATGAGAAAAGATTAAAATGGCAGATCATCAGCTTGATCCTCAGGTGCTTTTGTTTCTGGTTGTGCCGCCGCCGGAGGTGTGTATGTAGAAGGCTCCGTCTGATTCATCTCGTTTTTATTCGATAAAAAATTAAATTCATTGACATGTATTTCTGTAGAGTAGCGTTGAACACCATCCTCTGATTGCCACTTTCTAGTTTTAATTTTTCCTTCAACATAAATTTTATCTCCTTTGTTGAGATATTTTTCACAAATTTCAGCAGCTTTATTACGAACTACAACATTGTGCCACTCAGTATTTGAAACTTTTTCTCCAGTTGTTTTATTTGTGTAATTTTCATTTGTAGCAATTGGAAATCTACCAATGCAACCTCCACCATCAAAATGATGTAATTTAACATCGTCTCCAAGATTTCCGATAAGCATTACTTTATTAAGGGATCCACTCATTTTATATGTATTATATTCAAATATAGGAAATTACATCAAGAATCTTTCTAATGTATTTATATATGAGATTAGGGGTTTTGGAAAAGGATAATTATTAAGGTTATTAATTGAAATACCTCGTTCAACCGGGCTTAAAGTTCTAATAATCCAGAATTTTAATTCTAAATTTTGATGTGATAATTTATGATTATATATTTTGTCTAAATATATTTTTTCAAATGAAAATTTAGATTTATAATTAGATTCAAGAAATTCTATAATTATTTCACCATTTATTTTATCCATACTCTCAATTAATGGAAAATTATATAAGTTCTGCCAGATATCTTTTTTTTCTCTTTTTTTAATTAATATTTTTTTATCAAAATCCATCACAACTAAGTAATTAAAAGTTCTAAATTTTACAGTTGCATTTTTCTTCTTTACAGGAAAATTAAGGACAGTTTTATTTTGGTATGACAGGCAATCCTCATTAAATATACAGTCATAACAACTGGGGTTTTTTGGACGGCAAACAGTAGATCCAAAGTCCATTATTGCTTGATTAAAATCTCCTGGATATTTTTTTGAAATCAACTTAAATAATACTTTTTTAAATTCTTTTACTGCATTACTTGTATTAATAGTGATACTTATTTCAAATAGTCTTGAAATTAAACGATATACGTTTCCATCTAACACAGGTCTAATCTCATTATTTGAAAATGAGCTTATAGCACTTGCTGAGTAGTCTCCAATTCCAGGAAGTTTTATAAGCTCATCATAATTTTTAGGAAATTTTGAATCGTATTCTTTTACTACTTTTTGTGAAGCTTTGTGTAAATTTCTTGCTCTGCTATAATAACCTAAACCTTCCCAGTTCTTCAAAACTTTATGTTCTGATGAATTAGATAATGAATCAACATCTGGAAATAATTTCACAAATTTATTGTAGTAGGGTAAACCTTGTTTTATTTGTGTTTGTTGAAGGATAATTTCAGAAAGCCAGATTTTGTACGGATCTTTAGTATCGCGCCAGGGCAAAGACCTCTTATTGTCTGAATACCAGCTAATTAAATTTGATGCAAAATTTTTAGAAATTTTATTTAATAAATCTATTTTCAAAACAAATATTGAAATTATTAGAGCATTTTAAAAGGTGAATAATGAATATAAATTTATATATTTGGCACCTTGAAAAGTAAACATAAGTAAATAATAAGAATATGACAAAAGCTGAGATAGTTTCAAAAGTTTCCAACAATATAGGATTGGACAAAAACGAAGTTTTAGCAATAGTAGAAAATTTAATGGAAGAAATTAAAGGCTCATTAAATAATGGAGAAAACGTTTATCTAAGAGGTTTTGGAAGTTTTATTGTTAAAAAGAGAGCTGAAAAAACTGGAAGAAACATCTCAAAAAATACAACAATAAGAATTCCTGCACACCACATCCCGGCCTTTAAACCGGCTAAAGTTTTCGTTGAGGGTGTCAAGAAAAATAATTAAAATTTAGATTATGCCAAGTGGTAAGAAAAGAAAAAGACACAAAGTAGCTACACATAAGCGAAAAAAGAGAAGTCGTGCTAACAGGCACAAAAAGAATAAGTAATATTCTTATTTCTGAACAAAATGTTCTTTGACATGAATCAAGTTTAGTGAATTTCAGCACAAAAACTTTATTCCACGTAAATTAAAATCCTGTGAATCAAGTATAACCAGTTCACTTACGGTGAACATAAATTCAATATTGTGAGTAAAGAAATTATAATAAGATCTAATTCCACAGCTGTTGATTTTGCACTACTTAAAAACGGTAAATTAATTGAACTTCATAAACAAAATGATAGTAATAAATTTAATGTTGGAGACATTTTTCTAGCTAAAACTAAAAAAACTGTTTCTGGTCTTAATGCTGCATTTGTCAATGTAGGTTATGAAAAAGATGCTTTTTTGCATTATCATGACTTAGGGCCAAAAATATTATCATTAATTAAGTTCATTAAAGGTGTAAGCACAGGTAAATTAAAAAAATTTTCACTAGAAAAATTTCCCTTTGAATCAGAAATTGATAAAGAAGGAAGTATTTCGGACGTTATAAGTCCAAATCAAACTGTTTTAGTTCAAATTATCAAAGAACCCATCTCAACTAAAGGGCCCAGAATAAGCTCAGAATTATCCTTTGCAGGCCGTTTTTTAGTTTTGGTTCCTTTTTCTAACAGAATATCTATTTCTCAAAAGATTGAAAGTAGAGAAGAAAAAAGCAGATTAAAAAGACTTGTACAAAGCATTAAACCTAAAGGTTTCGGTGTAATTGTAAGAACTGTTGCTAAAGATCAAAAAGTGGCAGCTCTTGATAAAGATTTAAAAAACTTATTTAATCGTTGGACAAATCTTTGTAAAAGAATTCAAGGTTCAGAAGTACCTTTAAAAGTACAAAGTGAACTTAACCGATCCTCTTCAATATTAAGAGATTATTTTAATGACAGTTTTACTGGAATACATGTTAATCAAAAATCAATGTATTCTGAAGTAAAGGATTATTTAAAGGAAATTGCTCCAAAAAAGCAATCTATAGTAAAACTTCACAAATCACATAATCCAATTTTTGAAGAATATGGAATAGAACGTCAAATCAAAACAGCATTTGGTAGGACTGTTACAATGAGTAAGGGTGCATACCTAATCATTGAGCATACTGAAGCTCTTCACGTTATTGATGTTAATAGTGGAAATCGATCAACAAAATCGAAAAATCAAGAAGATTCAGCCCTTGAAGTAAATTTAGTAGCCGCTACAGAAATAGCAAGGCAATTAAGACTTAGAGATATGGGCGGAATCATTGTTGTTGATTTTATAGATTTATTAAATCCAGAAAACCGAAAAACTCTTTTTGATCATTTTAAAAAGGAAATGGAGTCTGACAGAGCTAAGCATAAGATTTTACCACCTAGTAAAATTGGCTTAATTCAAATGACTAGACAAAGAGTAAGGTCTGAGATGGAAATCAAAACAATTGAGCCAAACCCTAATGAAAATGGTAAAGTTGAAGCTCCAATTGTTTTAATTGATAAAATCTATGGAAAACTCGAAAAAATTCTTTTGAGTAAAAAATACAATAATGTAAAGATTTTTTTACACGTTCACCCATTTGTTGGTGCTTATTTAAAAAGCGAATATCCCTCTGTTAGAATGAGATGGTATTTACAACACAAAAGGTGGATTAGTATTGTTCCAAGAGATGCATACACCTATTTACATTTTAGATTCTTTAACAAAGAAGGTAAAATCATAAATGCATAAAAAAGCGGCTTTTAGCCGCTTTTTTTTTGCTCAAAAAAAACCTAATTTACATTAATGAAAAGTGAAAACTTTACAATTAAAGAAATTGAATTTAAACTTAAACAGTACTGTTCCTACCAAGATAGATGTCATAATGAAGTTGAAAATAAATTATCAAAGTTTAATTTAATTTCACAAGCAAAAGATCAAATACTTTTTAATTTAATTAACGAAGATTACTTGAACGAAACCAGATTTTGTAAAAGCTTTGTTAGAGGTAAATTTAAAATCAAAAATTGGGGTAAAAGAAGGATAATACAAGAACTTAAATCTAGAAAAATATCAGAATTTAATATTAAGAAAGGACTTAGTGAAATAAATGAAATTGAATATCTAGAAAAATTTGAAAATCTATTTAATAAAAAATTATCATCTTTAGAAAATCTAAATAGGATTGATAAAAAGAAAAAAATCTTTTCTTATTTACAATACAGAGGATGGGAAACTAATTTAATCTATGAAAAAATTAATCAAATTCTATAACATATTATTAATATTAGCAGTTGCAATTTTTTTTCAAAGCTGTACTAAGACTGTTGATCTAATAGCACATAATGGCAACATCTATACAGTTGATGAAAATTTTTCTAAAGCATCAGCGTTTGCAATTGAAAACGGAAAATTTATTGATGTTGGGTCTGACGATATATTATCAAAATACAAAAGTGAAAATATTATAAATCTTAATGGCTCAACTGTGTTACCTGGCCTTATTGATGCGCATTGTCATTTTTACGGACTAGGACTTAATCAAAGTGTTATTGATTTAACTGGAACTAAATCTTTCGAAGAAATAATTGATAAAATTTCTAATGACGATAAGAAATCTGTTATTAGAGGTAGAGGATGGGATCAAAACGATTGGAGTGTAAAGAAATTTCCTAACAAATCTAAATTAGATTTACTGTATCCAGAAACACCGATTATTTTAGAAAGAATAGATGGTCATGCCTATCTCGTTAATCAAAAAGCCCTAGATGTTGCTAAAATTGATGTTAATACCAAATCAAAAAACGGTACTGTTGTAATTGAAAATGGAAAGCTAACTGGTGTACTAATTGATGGTCCAATGTCTTTAATTGATAAAGCATTTGGAAACATTTCTAATGAAGAGAAAATAGATGCTCTTTTAAGCGCACAAGATATTTGTTTCAAACATGGACTAACCACCGTAGATGATGCTGGATTATCAAAAGAAGTCATATTACTTATCGATAGTCTGCAAAAGAAAAATAAATTAAAAATGCGTGTTTATGCTATGATTAGCAATACAAAGAATGATGTCAATTACTTTTTAGAAAAGGGTCACATAAAGACTGATTTACTTAACGTAAGGTCGGTAAAAGTTTATGGAGATGGAGCATTAGGATCTCGTGGAGCAACATTAAAGGAGCCTTACTCAGACGATAAACATAATTATGGAAAACTAGTAACTGATATTCAAAGCGTTAAAGAACTAGCAAAAAGACTGTCGGATGAAAACTTTCAAATGAATACACATGCAATTGGTGATTCTACAGTTAATATTTTAATTAAAGCTTACTCAAAAGTTCTTGAAGATAAAATAGATCCTAGATGGCGAATAGAACACTCCCAAATTATAGATCAAAATGATTTAGACGGTTATAACGAGAAAATATTACCCTCTGTTCAACCTACTCATGCCACAAGTGATATGTACTGGGCAGAAGACAGGGTTGGTCCAAAACGAATTAAAGGAGCTTATGCATATAAAGATTTACTAGAAAGATCTAAAGTCATAGGACTTGGTACCGATTTTCCAGTTGAAAAAGTTAATCCATTTCATACCTTTTATGCAGCAACTGCAAGAAAAGATTTGGACAATTATCCTGAAGGTGGATTTGAGTTTTCAAATGCACTTTCCAGAGAAGAAACTTTAAAAGGAATGACTGTTTGGGCAGCCTATCTAAATTTCGAAGAAAAGGAAAAAGGCAGTATTGAAAAAAATAAATTTGCTGACTTTATAATAATTGATAGAGATATCATGGAAGTTGAACTAAATTTAACTCCTAACACAGAAGTACTTAAGACTTATTTGTCTGGTGAATTAGTCTATTCCAAAATTAAAACCAACTAAAAAACTTGTTCCTGGCATTGGGACTAGGTTAGTTTCAGAATAAACCTCATCCAAAATATTATTTACATAAATATATAATCCTTTTTTATACATGATTTTTGAATCTAAAACAGAGTAATTGGACCTGTCTGATCTTTCAGCATATTTGTATACAATTGAATGGTTGATATTCTTTAAATAATTCAAGTTTAATCTTGAGGTTAAATGGTGCTTTAGAGAATTAAGTGAATACCTTGAAAAGTTAATATTTGATAAATAATTATCGTCTTTAATGTTAGTGTAACCTATACTAATTGAATTAACATTTGACAGGTTATATGAACTTTTAAAACTATATGATATGTCTAATTCGTATCCTTTAGTCGTTAACGAACCTATATTTTCTGCTCTCCATAAATCATCCTCATTTTTCTTTACATAATCAATTATATTTTTTGCATTTCTATTAAACAATGCAGCAGAGAATTTAAAATTAGAAGAGTTATATTTTAAACCCAATTCAGTTGAAGTTGCAGATTCAGGATTTAAATTTTCATTACCAACCGTTGTTCTATCACTATAATAAAGATCAGTGTAGGTTGGTATTCTATAAGTTTTACCAATATTACTGTAAATTTTAAAATCTGAACTCACGTTATATCCCAAATCAATTCCAGGAAAGGAATGAAAAGACATATCTGAAAAATAACTTACAGCTATTCCGGGAGATACAAATAGTTTTTCATCTAATAATTTAAAGGTATGATCAGCAAATAGATTAATTGTAGTTCGATTATGCTCACCTAAATTATTACTTGAAATTTTAACCGTTGATAAATCTATACCAAAACCTGTAACGCCAGAGTTAGAGAAATAAGAACCACTTAGTTCAGCAGAAACTTTATTGGTTTTATGTAGGTTTCTGTACACAGAGGGATTATCTCGAATGTAAATGTATTCGTCTTGTCCTCTTCTCCAATATAGTCTTGGTTTAATTGATAACTTTTTAGAATTTATAGTTGTAGAAATACCTAACAAACTGGCTTGGGTTTCTTCGTATTGTTCAGTAGCACTTGGACTAGCATAAAATCCATTAGCACCAAACTTGTTTTCATTAAAAGAGGCAATTATATCAACTGGTGAATTATTAGTATTAAAAGAAGTTTTTATAAAGTAATTATTTCTTTTAAAATCAGTGTTGTGTCTATATCCATCCGATCTGTTTCCTGAATAGCTAATTAAAGATTTTACCTTTTCTCCAATAATTTTAGTTGACAATGAAATGGTTTTCTGCTCAAACGAACCATAAGAAAGTTCATTTAAATTTAGATTAACTGTACGTTTATCACCTTCAAATTCTTTAGTAACTATGTTAATTGCACCATTAAAAGCATTTTGACCAAAAATTCTAGCGGCTGGACCTTTTATTACTTCTACTCTTTCAATCAAATATAGAGGAAGAATCATGTTTAATGTGTGATGACCTGTTTGAGCATCGTCCATTTTCATACCATCCACTAGTAACAAAGTTTGGTCAAAACCGCCTCCTCTTATGTAAAGATCTCCTTGAACACCGCCAATACCTCTTCTTCTAACGTCAATTCCAGTAATTTCTTGTAAAAGATCAGAGACATTTGTAGCTGGACTGTTTTTAATATAGTCAGACGATATTATTTTTACAGTTCTAAAATTCTTAGAAAAAGGGATTTCAAGTTTTGTTGTTGAAACTACTACTTCTTTAAGGTCAGTGGTATCTTGCTGAGAAATAATAATATTAAAAAACAGTAAAGGTAAAAGTGCTAGACTTTGTTTCATAAAGACAGTAAAAAGTTAAAACTTTAGTCAGTTAATATAATAACTTTATTTTCTTTCATCTCAACAACTCCAGAACTAACTGATAAGTGTATTTCTTTTGGACTAATAACAGAAAATGAATCAGGTAAACTATTGGAATCTTCAATTTCACCAGAAATTTTGACGGTACCTGAAATTAATGTAGATACAATTGGAGCATGATTATCTAACATTTGAAAAGATCCATCAGTGCCTGGAACAATGACTGATTCTACATCAGCTGTTAGTAATGTTCTTTCAGGACTTACTATTTCTAATTGCATAGTCTAATTTTAAGCTTCAGCTAACATTTTTTCACCAGCTTCAATAGCTTCCTCAATAGTTCCTTTTAAGTTAAATGCAGCTTCAGGAAGATGATCTAATTCACCATCCATAATCATATTAAATCCTTTAATAGTATCCTTAATATCAACTAATACACCAGGAATACCAGTAAATTGCTCAGCAACATGGAAAGGTTGAGATAAAAATCTTTGAACTTTTCTAGCTCTGTATACAGATAATTTATCTTCTTCAGACAATTCTTCCATACCAAGGATAGCAATAATATCTTGTAACTCTTTATACTTTTGAAGTAACTCTTTTACTCTTTGAGCACAATTGTAATGGTCATCTCCAATAATTTCTGGAGTTAAAATTCTTGAGGTTGAATCCAAAGGATCAACTGCAGGATAAATTCCTAATTCAGCAATTTTTCTAGACAGTACGGTTGTTGCATCTAAGTGAGCAAAGGTTGTAGCAGGAGCAGGATCTGTTAAATCATCTGCGGGAACATATACAGCTTGAACAGAGGTAATAGAACCATTCTTTGTTGAAGTAATTCTTTCTTGCATCGCACCCATTTCTGTAGCTAGAGTTGGTTGATAACCAACAGCAGAAGGCATTCTACCAAGAAGTGCTGACACCTCAGAACCAGCTTGTGTAAATCTAAATATATTATCTACAAAGAAAAGTACATCTTTTCCTTGTGCATCTCCAGCACCATCTCTAAAGTATTCTGCCATAG
>Ga0222716_10000039_pt1 | contig 96250 bp, 112 predicted proteins | sample C33_13DmetaG_FD_165044 | JGI IMG/M metagenome (GOLD analysis project Ga0222716, IMG submission 165044) | Estuarine water microbial communities from San Francisco Bay, California, United States - C33_13D | ecosystem: Environmental > Aquatic > Marine > Unclassified | place: USA: California... | reverse complement strand
CATAGGTAAGGAATCACCGGCTCAGATAGATTTTCACTCAGCAATTTTTTTTGCGGGTGGATTTTTTGGTGTGTACACCCCGGTCTTGAAGGAGTATGTGTAGCGTGGTTTGGCGCCAACATCCCGAGAGTCCTGTGTGTGCTCTACAGATGTTGTGGTGTCATCTGTGTGATGCGCCTCCCACCAATCCGCTGTCAGCACATGGTGTCCTATGCAGTTGAGGCAGTTCTCACAGGGTGCATTTGGATGATCGTCACAGTTACATAGATCGCAGGCCATCGTGTGTGTTTACACTCGTAGTTATTTGATCACCCCTCTGTGACGCTGTATCACGGCGCAATCGGCCAAATCCCACGGAGTCAAGGAGTTGAAATCTGTCGCTGTGCTACGGCTATCGCTACGCTCTATTGCGGCGGCGCTACGGCTGGTCATCCCAGTGGGCCAGTTCGGGGATGGCTTCTCTCCATCTGATGGGCCTGTGTGAGTTGAGGTATCCGATGCCCTCTCGCTGTTGCTGATGGATGTGATGATCTTGCCTCCCGGGCATGTGGAGTCTGGGCAACACGTTGGTGATCAGGCCGGTTGCGTGTGCCCGATCCGGGGGCAGTGATTGGATCCATTGCAGGGTGGCCCGCTTGATGGCCTCGGTGGCCTGCTGTGGCGCCAACCATTCGGGCGTGGTCACGGAGTCGTAGTCGCAGTCAACACGATGTAGGGTGTGGTACTCCCACAGGTCCGGCAGTGCCCTCAGGGTCATCGCGCTCACAGTGCAGCCCAGGGTGACTTCCGCGCGGGGGTGTCGGGATCGCCACTCCAACAACAGATCCATGTTGTCCGCCCATCTCGGCCATCGCATGGGCCATCTCACGTACTCGGCCCGATCCGCCACCGCATCGCAGCTCACGGAGATCCTGGCGGACCTGAACCGTGGCAGCCAATCATCCAGCCACTGGGGCCTGATCACCGTGCCGTTGGTGGTGATCTCCACATCGCAGTGCGAGGCGTGTCCCGTGGAGACCATGTGCGACAGCACCCGATCCACACCGGGCATGAGGAAGGGTTCGCCGCCCGCGAGGGCGAGGTGCTGTGTGTTGTGCGAGTTGGCCATGATCTCGGTGACCATCTCACTGGTGTGGTCCTGGGTGTCACCACCTCCCCTCAGTGCATGGTGCAGTGAGGACAGTGAGGGGCCGCAGGTGGCACAGGCCAGATTGCAGGTGCGATTCAGCCTGAGGTCGTAGGCCTTGGGGTCCGGCAAGGGCCTTGTGGGGTTCTCGGCGAGGTATCGATGCTCGCGTGGCCATCGACGGTTGGTCCTCTGCCTCAGCGACACTCCGCCCTGCGACTCGGTCTCCCTGCAACCCCCACACTCGGAGGGCCACTCGTGCCGGCGCCACTGCTGGCGTGCCCGATCGAGGTGCGGTGCCCTCCATGATGCGGAATCTCCCGTGTGTCGGCCACGGGACTCACAGCACAGCTCGGTGCTGCCGTGGGTGCCCACGTAGTGCCTTAGGAAGGGATGCACGCAGAATGGTTTGTCGGCCATATCGCTTATTTACTGCGTGCCGCACCAGGTAACTACTGTAAATGTATGCAAGCATCTCCGACATAACCGTCATAGACCTGGCCATCACATCCGTGTGCAATGCGAGGTGCATGGACTGTGCCAGATGGTGGGTGGACGACGGTGGCCGCCTGTACCACAACCCCGCGGACACGCACACCAATCATCACTGGCCGTGGAACACCCTGTGCGATCATCTGGATGTGCTGACCCACATCCGCTCCGTGCTGATCGTGGGCAACGCGGGTGATCCCATGAGCCATCCCAACATCGCCGACGTGTGCGAATGGATGTGCCGCAGATGGCCCAACGTGACCATCGTGCTGGACACCAACGGATCCCTGGGCACGGCCGACACCTTTCGCAGGCTGAGGAGTGCGGGTGACGTCGCATTCAGGTTCGCCGTGGACGGCCTTGAACACACCAATCATATCTATCGCAGGCGGGTGCCATGGCACAGGGTGGAACACAACATCCGACAGTGGCACGACATCGGCGGGGATGCCACCCTCAAGACCATAGACTTTCCGTGGAACGAGGCGGACAGGCCCGCCATCAAGGCCTGGGCGGACAGCATGGGGTGGACATGGCATCTGGATGCGAGATGGAATCCCGACATTGATCAAAAGATACTCGATCAAAAGGACGAGGCACCGGGCACTTGGCCATGGCCCTTGGAAGAGGGGCGGGACTGGCGCAAACACGTGGGACAACAGATCGATCGATGGGTGGCAAAAGGCAGGCCCATGCGTCCGGACTGCAAACAGCAGGGGGGAGACGTGCTGTACATCAACCACGATCACACCGTGTGGCCCTGTTGCTACTGGTCCAATTCACAGTATGTGCAATGGGAAGTGCAGAAGAAACACATCCAGCACATGCAGAGACAGGCCGAACCAAATTGGAACTCACTGGATCACAGATCTCTTGAGGACATACTCGCCCACCCGATCATGCGTGGTGTGGAAAAGTTTTGGCAGGGATCGGACATAGACAGCACCAACTCGATATGCATGCATCAGTGTGGAGGGTGCAGCTCCCGTGACTGACAGGATAACCCACAAGGCCACACGTTGGTTGCAGGTCGAGATATCCTCGCTGTGCCAGGCCGGTTGCATCGATTGTAACAGATGGCGGCCCGAAGGTGGATCGGAGGAATGGCGACCCGGTGACGAAACCCGATGGTTGCAGAACTCACACCATCACATGTTGAACAAGTATTACCCATCTCAAGATTGGTCTAAGCACATCCGGATGTTCGAGGGAGTGAGGCACCTGCAGTTCTGTGGCAACATGGGAGACCCCATGTCCCATCCGGGCATATTGGACTGTTGTATGGCAGTCAAGTCCCACATGCCGGACTGTGTGATCGATATCAGCACCAACGGTGGCATAGGCAGGCCCGAACACTATAGGCAGTTGGCAATGATGGGGGTCCACGTCACATTCGCTGTGGACGGCCTTGAAGACACCAATCACATCTACAGGAGGGGAGTCGACTGGCAGATGGTGAGGGATCGGATGACCGCATTCATAGATGCCGGAGGCCGAGCTCAATGGCAGTGGATTGAATTTCCACACAACAGTCATCAGATCGATCGAGCTCGAGAATTATCGGACCTGTGGGGATTCGACGAGTTCGAAGTCAGGACCAGATTCACCCAAGACAGCGACTTCGATAGATCGATTCTCGCCGCCAGCAAACAGGCGGTGTTGTTGAACTCCAAACATCGAGAGCCGGATTATTCGGAGCAGTATCTCGAGTCCATGTATGAAGAACAATTAGAACAGCATTCGCACCTGCGAGTCGACCCTGCCTGCACACACGCACCCGATGTTGATTATCATCATCCCAACCCACACATCAATGTGGATGGTACCTTGTGGCCGTGTTGCTTCACTGCTAACACTCCATTCCATACCAGTGCACCTGTGAGGCATTGGTGGAAAAGATTAACACAGGATCTCGACCCTGATTGGAACAGCCTCTATCACCACACTCCGCAACAGATCATCCAATCGGAATTTTGGCAAAACTTACTGCCCAAAACATGGGAGGACAATACCAACACTGTCTGTCTCATCCATTGTGGGAAATGCAAAGCATAAATTATTGTATGGAAGACGATGACGTAGATATAGAATACAACGTACAAATCAGTCCATGGACATACCAAAATGATACAATTTGGCCTTCCGGTGGTTACACCATTTCACTGGGACCACTCGAAAGCAGATCCCCACCGGACCAACCAGACATGTTCAGACATTACATCGCATCACAGTGGATCCATTCTTCACACTTAGCAGACGAAAATCCCCAATGGCAAGTGGAAGCATGGGTTGAATCAAAACCATATCTCAGAGAAGCCAAAGCAGAAGGCAAGTTGGAAATTACAAATGGCAAGGGAGACGACGACTTTGATTATTATTTCGTTGGAACCGATGAGGAATTTCTGATTTTCAAGATGCGTTGGTCGGAATACCTGTAATGCCCAAATGTGCTTTCTTGAAAAAAGGTAACACCATATCCATAGACGGATCTTTCAGTCCCTGTTGCCAATTCGAATGGCAACATCCTGCCCCCACTGATTACCAAGACTTCATAGAACTAAGGCAAGCCAAGGATCAGATGATGCAATCGGAAGATTGGATTCCTGAATGTAGATGGTGCAAAGACGATCATGAGTTCAAAGGTGAGAGCATGAAAGACTACGCCAATCAATTCATCAAAGGCAATCATTGGGAACTGTATTTCAACAACACTTGTAATCTCGCCTGCAGAATGTGTTATGCATGGTTAAGCAGTACATGGGAACAAAACATTAAACAAAATCCAAATCTCGACTGGGACAAGAACTACATAGCGGACACAACATCCAAAAGATCATTCAAGTTCGATGAGACCGTCTTCTTCAATGACTTGCCCAATGTTCAACATATCAAACTGTTGGGTGGCGAACCGTTCTTGATGAAAGAAGTCAAAAGAGTTTTAGATCACATACTCTCCAAGGGATATTCCCCCAACATCGATCTTCACATCACGACCAATCTCATGCAACCAATCAATGAATGGTGGGAGAAAGTGTTCGAGTCTTTCAGATCCACAAGATTGATAGGCAGTGTGGACGGATTGTATGAAAGGTATGACTACATCAGGCCCGGAGCCAAATTCGATACTGCAATGAAAACTGTGGAACAGGTAAAAAAACTTTGCCATAGAAATGACAAACTAATATTCAACATATCATGCACCGGTCAGACACTCAATGCCAGTCAACACACAACCATTCGGCAATTTTGGAAAAACCATAACATTCCCTTGGACATAGAACAGATGTATTACCCAGAGTTCATGAGTTATCGATCTCTGAATCCGGATCTAAGAAAACAATTTGGAATTGAAACCACATTGCAATATGATCCCATGGCCTTCCGCAAGTTGGTCGAACAAATGCACATCCAAGATTCGGTGCACGGAACTTCATTCGAAAAAACCTGTCCGGAGTTATTTTTAAAATAATTAACAGTATGAGATCAGATGAATGGTTAAAAAATAATTTACACAGAGTCAAGCACACACGCAAGTGCCAGAGAAATTGGGATCACAGCAAAGAAGTTCCTGAAGATGACATACAACATTTGATAGATGTCGCCCTCAATTCTCCTGCCAAACAGGACGAAGCATACTTTGATTTATATGTCGTTACCAACAGAGAAAAATTAAAAGATTTGTATTTGAATCATTCCTGGGGATTTGTTGTAGACAACGATCAACAATATCGAAATCCTCAGATTGATGGCCACGTGTTATTTTTCTGGGCAAGGAAGATTCCCGAAACCAATAGGAATGCTTGGGTGGATAACTCTCTCAAGGAATCACAACCTTTTTCAAGAGTCTGGGTTAACTGTTTGACGTCCATTGGATTGTCATCAGGAATGGTATCTCTCACAGCATCTCACATGGGGTACAGTGTGGGTTTCTGTAAAAATCATTTTCAACAACCCGGCAGTTACAAAGCATGGATCAATGTGTTAGGACACAAGGAACCATGTCATCCGCATGCTGACCCTGATTACGACAAGGGCATGAGTGATCCTGAATGGGTGTGTCCATATTCCGGAATGGATACCACACTGATACATTCCCTAAGCATAGGATTTCCTGATGAAACACTGCAATGGAACCAAAACAGAGACACACAGTACATGACCAGCGACCCCAGAGATAACATAGAAGGAGAAGTTGATTGTTTATCATATCCTGGCATAGTGCATGAGATGGGTCAAGACATAATCGAATTTTATCCTTACAGCCATGACGCAGAGACAGGAAGGAGTGTGGACAGACCTCATACGGTAAAATGGATACGATAAATGGACTACGTTAACGATACAATAAAAAATATGGCGGTCACTTGGAGGAACAGGGACCTTAGCCGACCTTTGAGTGAGGAACAAGTTGACTACTTTTCAAATCTCGCTGTGCAAACTCCCACCAAGCAAGAAAACAAATACTACAATGTATTCAGCATAACCAATCAAGAACTGATAGATAAAATCTATTACCATACAGCTGTACCAGATCCCGGCCCTGCCCGTGAACAACCATACAATCCGCAAGTCATAGCACCACTGCTGTTGATATGGTTCAGCACACAGATCGAGTTGGGTATCCGCAGTATGAACTACCTCAGCAACGCAGAAAAAGAAAAAACCAACGATTTGATCATAGATACCCACCAAGCTGTGGGCATCAGTGCTGGTGTTGTATCCTATGAAGCAAACAGATTAGGCCTCCAAACTGGTTTTTGTAGATGCATTCATGATGGAGAGGTGCGAAGGGAACTGCAACGCTACGGACATGATTTAACCGATGCGAGCTTATTGCTCACACTGAGTATCGGCTATGGAGATTCTGAAAATCCAAGGCAACATCAAAAGTTAGACTACATGATAATGCAACCTCATGAGAGAATTAATCCTCAACTAATTAGGATAAATTAATATATGGACATTTTGGAACAACAAAAACAAGCAGTATTGACAACACGACGTTGCCAAAGGAACTGGGATAGATCTAAAACGATACCCCAAGAACACATAGATCATTGGATATATTTGGCAACCAATTCGCCCTCCAAACAAGATGAAGCAAGATTCGGCCTGTGTGTTATAACCAAACCCGGGATAATAGACACCATATATGATGACTTTGCATGGGGATCTCACAGATTCGGAAACGATGCAGGTCGTAACACCCAGATGGGAGCAAATGCTCTTTTTGTTTTTGCAGAGATAGATGCATCCGACGACGAATACGACACAGATGGTATAAGTCAAAATCACAATATGGTTTCAGAAGGATTCGAACACAGAACAAATTTGAACTTTAATAGAGACATCGGATTGGCCATGGGCATTGTTTCTTTCAGTGCGGCACAGCTGGGATACAAAACAGGATTCTGCACCAACGTGATATACAACAAACATACTCATGATGATTGGAAAGATATGTTGGGCATTTCCCAGGACACCGTGTGGAACCCCACAGTGGTTTTAAGTATAGGTTATCCGGACGAAAGTCTTGACTGGTTCCAGAGCAGAGATTTAGAATACCTTGAAGCAGATCCTCGCGAGGGAGACTTGGATAAAATCACAGTGTTAGAAAAATACAAAGGTATTAAGAAGAAGTGGACAGACGAACCCATAAGAGAATTTGGTCCTATATCACACGATCACAAAGGTAATCCTAAACCTAAAAGAGTACCCTTAACTGTTATTCAATAATACTGGTTGATTTTGTTTTGCTGTTTTGCCGTAGTATAAAACTCTGAGATCTTTTCGATCGGTTTTAAATTTCCTATACACATCGATCACAACAGAATCATTGTTGAAATCGTAATCACTGTAATCTTTGTCATGGCACAACACAAAACAGTATTGTCGTAGATCTCTTGGTTCTTCGTAGCAAACGTCATAACCCAATCTCTCCAAATAGTGTCCCAGCAGTAACGCTGTAGAACCATCAGTTAGATCTGTGTCAGGTTTGAATGACTTTCCTAAAATGCAAACTGGTAAACCCATATGACTGACCAGTTCTGCTATGTTAAGAGTTTGTTGTTCTCTCATTCGAATGATGTCTTTGAAGAAGTCATAACTCAATTGCAATTTATTTGCCAACCAACTCAGTGCTATGTTGTCTCGAGGATGACACGGCCCACCATCTCCCATACCCGGCATCATATATCTTTTACCAACAACCCTGTCCGCATGTTGCAGAGCTTTGGCAATATTGTCAGGATCACTGTTTCCTAATCGATGTGTAACATCTTGAATCATGTTCGCAATACCTATCTTGGCAGATATGTAGGTGTTATGAAATATTTTTGTGCATTCCGCATCTTCGTATGTACCGATCATGATGTAAGGTTTATCCTTGTGTACTTCTATGGATATCAGCGTCTTGTAAAAATTAATTAACTTTTCGACACTGTCATCTTGTTGTCCGCTTTCATTACCCACTATAATGAGATCCGGATTCAAGAAATCGATCTCCACAGTGCCCATTGCAATCAAATATGGATTGTATATGAATTGCTTTTCCAATTCTAAATTTTTTATTATCGATCTTAATGTGCCCGGCAGTACGGTAGAAATGTTTACAATGAGTTGTTCAGGACGCACACATTTTTTCAATTCTTCCAGCACTGTGGTCAGTGAAGTATAATCAAAATCTCTCACTGGAAGGTTCGAGGATGGAATCTCTCCTCCGTATGATTTATCATGTGGAGTTGGTACAGCTATGAAAATAATCTCGGAATCTTTAACAGCCTCTGATATGCTGTCTTTGATTTGTACTGCTGAAGACTTGATTTCATTGTTGGTATCAAAACCATTAACTGTGTGGCACTTTGCCATGGCCTCGGCCACAGGCATACCTAATTTGCCAAGACCTATCATTGATATATTAGATTGCATTACTATAATTTACCTCTACTTTATTATTGATTCTAAAAAGTGAGACGCTTGTTGTTGACTATTCTTTTCTATTATTCTGGTCCACATCTTTGATTTCTTTTTGTAACGGCCCCAGATGTATTTGTCTAGATCAGCATGAAGCCATGAACCTTTTCTTTTAAATTCGGATTCCAATTGACCTGGCAACCATGCACAAAATCCCAACATGATTTTCCATTGTTTCGGCCCCTTATTTTGTTCGATATCTTTAAAGATCTTATCATCGAATGTGACACTGGAGATATCATTGACAGGACTTGTGTTAGAATTTTTATAGTCTATAGAATGTATGATTGTTATCTTGTCAGTGGAAACAGGCCCTCCACAATATACAGGAATATTTGTCGGCATGGGTGCATCGATGCCATAAATTTTTGGTATAGATTCTGTCTTAAAATTTAATACCAATTGGTTCATCATGAATCCTACCCTGTGAGTGTCTTCATGATTACTCATATTGATCACAGCATATCTCCATATATCGTGTATGCCGGCATTTAAATTGCTTGAAGATAGTATTAAACAGTTGTCTAACATTTGTTGTATTTAATTGTAAACTGTGTAAGTCTTTTTGTCAAACAAAAACTTCTTACCGGGTTTCTATACCAAGCATCTGTATCTTGACCGTGTGGAATTTTGCGGTTTAATTGCGAATGGAAGGGTCTACAAAGCCGGAAACAAGAAGTATGTAACATTTGTCACCTTAGGAATAGACAACGGCTATTACGTAGATATCACTGTAAATCGACCATTCTCTTATACCGACAATGATGTGGTGCGTGGTATTGGCAGAGTTAAACATTTAAACAATTCGGATTACATTGAAGTGATCGAATGTGAATCAATTCCTATAGATAAGTTTTACAACTAATCTTTTATTCGGCACTGCCAAGTGGCAGAAGATTTACCTTTTTGTATAAGTTTGACGAAGCTTAAGTATTTAGAATGTTTATTTTTGACATGGTCGCGTATATTGAATATGAGTGTCGTATTTTGATCGCTATGTTTTTTGATTAGGTCCAAGTAAGTAGACACAGGATAATGAAATCCGGCAGAAGCAAAAGACCATATCATGTCAAATTTGACACTGTCGTCTATTTTTGGATCATCGCCGTTTACAAGATGATAGTTGGATGTTCCTTGAGATTGCCAAAGTTTTTCCAATTGTTCAAGAGAATTGTATCCGTCGAAAGACTCGACAGGTCCATAGTCTTTTAATCTATTTTTTCCACTCGGTTGTACATCCAACAGATAAATCTCTGTGTTATAATCTCTGTGCATCCATCTAGATTCGTAAGCAGGCCCACACCCTATGTCTAAAAGTGTTTTAGGAAAACTGTCTATCGATTTGATTATAAGATCATAGCTGTTTTGTTTCCAGATGACATATTCTTCAGATTGGAAGAATTCGTATTGATGATCTCTATTCATTTTACAGACGCTGTGTGATATTTAACTTTTACCAAGATTCTTGATCAAATCTTTGATCTTAGATGATTCCACAGTGGCTCTCACTTTGCCAATGTCATCTTTGGGTGATTCATCTGACTTGTGTTCTTCTTTGGCTTCTGCTGTCACAGTAGATGTTCTTTTCAAGTTGGAATATATGCTTGGTGCTTGTTTCTTGAATGATTGATATTCTTCATCCTCTGCCAAGTCAAGTATTCTCAGTGTGTCCACATTGAACTCTAAGTCAACCTTGTGTCCAACACCTGATGATGAACGAGTTTTCATAAACTGTATTTGATACTTGCCTCGCTCTCTCATTGCACGAGATGTAAAGATACCAATCACATTGTCTGCTGTTTGTATTTTAGAAAGTCCGCCTGATATATGTGAATGATCAAATTCGATCTCTTCCACAGATGCTCTGTTCAACTGTGATGCTGTGATTAATAGTGCATTCATATCCACAGCAACATTTCTTAATTCTTCTGACACATACTTGTCTTTGACAAACAGATCCGATGGTGACACTCGCTTGTTCATTGGCATCAACAGATCCAAATAGTCGATCAGTATGACATCACATCTAAGATTGTGCTGTATCTCAAACTCTTTGATGTATGCTCTGATGTCGAGAGCAGTGGCACCCGACGCAATGTATTTGATTCTGATCTTACCAGATGTCTTGGCTTTCATCTTAACTTTCAAGTCTACGGTATCTAAATCTTTGTATATCTCACGAGTTGGAGTTTCTGTCATCATGGCATCTATTCTCATCGCTGTGAGTTTTTCGCTCAACTCGAGTGTGATGTAAACAACATTCAAACCTTGCTCCGCATAGTTGCAGGCCAAGTTCTGCAAGAACAAACTCTTACCAGCACCAGAACCTCCCGCAAAGATATTCAGTTCACCTCTGTTGAATCCGCCAAACAGTTTCTTGTCAAACTGTTTCCAACCAGTGGGCACCATGCCGTTGTTGTCTTTGAGTGCTTTTAATCTACCTTTGGGATCTTCGAAGTAATCAAGACCCATGTCTTTGGTCAGTCCTATCTGCACTGCCTTCTTGATCTTTTCTTCCACAGAACCGTAGTCACCTTTTTCCAACATATCTGCTGATGCAAGGATGGCTGATTCCAATTCTTTGTGACGAGCAAATCTTTCATATTCATCAAGGAACCAATCGAAGTGTTTGGGATCGATGTCTGCCGCTGATTGCAGTTCTGCACCAGTCTTGGCATTGACCATTCCGACGTCGGGCAGTGTCTTGTATTCGTTGGCATATTCGAAGATGAACTTGGCAGATTCTCTCAGTTGAGCATCATAGTGTGAATACTTGAAAATGTTCTGTGCCCGCACGAATGACTGTGCATCCGCAAGGAACATTTCCAAAAATAGTTTTTGTAAGTCTTTAGTGTACTCCACGATTATATTATAGCTTCTTTCTGCGAACTTGTCATTTCTAAAGTTATGTCTTGCAAACCAGTTTCTCTGTCCAAAAATTTGTACTCTATCTTTTCGCAATCCCATTTTTCCAAAGCATCTGCGATAACTCCAGGATCCAACTCACTGCAAGTGTAAACATCCAATTGTACCAAATTTGGTTTTGGTTCGTCCCAGATGTGTATCACGACATGAGAAGTTTCTATGATGGCGGCCCCAGTGAATCCCTTGTTACCAGATACATCACAGTATTTGACAAACGGTCCCATCATGATCTTCATATCGATATCGCGGATAAGATTTGATATCCAGTCCTGAACTGTTTGCTCGTGTTTAGGTGTGTTGAACGCTTCGGCTCTTACTATCAAGTGTTTGTGTTTCATAAACTCCTTTTGAATGTTAGTTAGCATAGTTTGTTATTAGTAATTCCTTTCTGTCTTTTTGATCCTGTCTGTATGTTCCTGTGGAACGCATGGTGTATTTCAAATCCCATTGCAAGCAGTAGTATGTCTTGTACAAGTCTATAAGTTTGGGATTGGCATTGTAAGTTATCATGAACCGAGTGCTTAATCCATCCACGTGTTTTTTAAATTCTTCATGATCGAATCCCTTGTGTTTGTCTCCGTCTTTGCCATAAAGGAAGGACTTGATGTCGTATGGTGGATCTAAAAATATAAAATCTGTGTCGTAGGAGTCCATCATGAAGTAAGAGTAATCAAGATTGGTTATATCCCATCCTGCGATCAATTGTTGATAGGTGGGCAGTTTCCTTATAGAATTAATTGTAAAGTTCCCGTGATATGCTTGTTGGGAGAAAGATGAAGACACCAATCCTGAAAATGAACACTTGTTGGCAACATAAAAGGCACAAGCAACTGAGAACGGATCCGACAAATCATCATGCATGACTTTTTGTGATTGGGTAAACAATGTGCGTTGGTCTTCTTCGTTGTGCTCTGTGGAGCGTTTCAGATCTTCCAGTTTGTCCGCCATCTCCTTGCCTGCAGATTGCAGTTGTTCCCAGAAACAGTACAATGGATAGTAAGCATCATTGACGTGGATAGTGGCATTGGGATATTGTTGAGTGACCCATAGAGCAACAGAACCACCACCCACAAAAGGTTCCACATAGGCCTGGATGTCCTGCGGAAAGTGTTCACCGAGGAACTTCATGGCGCGAGATTTGCCTCCGGGATATCTCAAAGGTGTTTTTAGTTTCATATCGATTCTATGTACTTTCTGAGTTCTTTGTCTTGCACATCATTTGGTATCACATTTTTGAAAAAAATTTTATAACTGTCCGAACCATACTTTCCTATGCCATGTAAATCACTGGCTTCATCACCGTCCCAATCTAAAAATTGCTTGGACATCTTCCTTATCCGCTCGGTCCTTACCTTCCACATGCCCAATGGTTTTAACAGTTTTTCTTGATAAGATTGTCTGCCCGCAAGGAATTTTTGAGGTGTGGGGTATCTATCAAATAATTCTGGAAGCACCCACTTGACTTGCTTGCGATATGTTTGGTTGAGGCACATCACAGCAACCATGTGTTGCCAAGGCCCTTTGATTTGCTGTTGCACCATCAGTTCATCTTTCATTGGTTGGATAGACATAGTTTGGCATGTTCCTTGATTTTTAAAAGCATGTTGTATGCACCATTCCTTCTCTGACCCGATAAGATGACGCCGAAGTTCAATTCGGTTGATAGATCTGCATCATTCTCTACTATCTCTTGTGCTGTGCTACCACTATACACATCTGCTATTATTGTGACTATTCCTTTTGTTATGAATGCATCGCTGTCGCTCATGAAAGTGATTTTGCCGTTTTCATTTTTAGGAACTAACCAAACTTGACTGGCACATCCTTGTACCTTCCAGTCTTCTGTTTTTAACTCCTCCGGCACCGAGTTGGTTGAATTTTTGCCCTTCTCGATTAGGTATTGGTACTTTTCTATGTTGTCATCGAACAGTGCTAATTCTTCTTTGTATTGATTGATTTTGTCTTTTATAGCCATAGTTTCTCATTCAATTTAATTTTTGTCTTAGAGTCGTGGGTGTGATTAAGGATGGCTTGCATGGTCAGTGCCTTACCGTATTTCAACACAGCATTGTTGATATCTTTGATACCATCATGCCATGGCGGCATTGACACCGACCATCCCCAATCACAGGCCTGATCGATAAGTTTGCTTCCGGCTCGATCACGATCAGGCACTATGATAACTTTTCTGTTGAGTGCATCTATCTGTTGTTTCTGTTTGGCACTGATCTCACTGCCAAGGATCGCCACACAATCCAGCAGGATTGCATCGAACACCCCCTCCACAAGTATCACAAACTTGCGTGACCAGTGTTGAGCATCAAGGTTAAACAGTGATCCGGGTTGTACCTGTGCGTAGTATTTCGGGTTGATGCTTGATTGCATTCCCCTTGCTACGAATCCTATGTTTTTGTTTTGCCATGTGATAGGAACTATTATCCTTGTTTTCATTGTGGGAGAATGATAAAATTTAAAATCTTGTGGTGCAAATCCTCTACCAGCAAGATACTCTACACACTCTGATTGATCATTTACCAGCACAGCATCTTTGGGCAATGGTTGATATTTGAAATCAACTTCTTCATACTGTTGTGTTTTGATTTCTGGACTTATTTCTTGCGACAGTTTCATCGCCTGCATGCTAAGTTTTCCTATCTCGGATGACGAAACATTCAACCATGTGAGAAGTTTTCTAAATCTGTTGCTGAGATATCTGCCCGGAGTGAAGTTGGCCTTGAATCCACAATTGAAACAATGATACTGCACAGACCCGTCTGCTTGATACATGATGCCACCTCTGTTCCTGTTGTCCTGCGTTTCGCCGTTGTGATGGCAACACGGTGCATTGAATGATGTCCACCCAGATGGAGTCTTTTTCCTTTTGGCGGGCAGATGCGATTCAAGAGTTTGCTTGAGTTCCGGAAACATTAATAATATTATAAACTAAATGAAATAAATGTCAAACACAATGACTAAAACCAGGTAAGTCAAACTGTGAAGTATTTGATCGATAGACGTCAAGATCCAAAATTCTCTGCTGTTTTGGCTCCATTGGTTTGCATGAACAAAATTATTTTTCAACCAATCTATTTTGAAATGAGCAATATAATCTAACACTCCAAAGATGATAGGAGCAAACAATATGTACCATTCGACATTTATAGATGACACCGCACACCATATGGTTATAAAACTAAACACCAATGCAGTGCCCACGGCATGATCAAGTGCATGGAGGTGTCCCTTGCGTGATGTCAATTTGTGCTTGTCATGTGTCTGAGGGAATCTTCCTTGCAGTGCAAAGTCGCAAATAAAATGCTTGGCCAAAAGTAAAAACAACAAAGTGTGGAGCATGTGTCTATTTTATGATCTATAAAGTATTTTGTCAATACCTCCCAGCACTGTGGATGAGTCTCCGGCGTCCTGGGCAAAAACAAAAGCAACCGAAGTGTGTACTCCTGTGAAGTTAAAGTATTTCACTCCTGTTGCTGACGAATATGACTGTGTGGTTATCTTATAAAAGTTCGATCTGTGAGAGTCTGTTGAGAAACTCATGTTTGGTTCCATGGTTCCATACACATGGAGTTCTCCTGTAAAACCATCGGTATAGACTGCCACAGTGTGCAATGCTGTGTTTGAATTTTGATTTGGATTAGCAGTTACCGTTGATGATATGTGTCCTGATGTTGCACTATATGTGAAACTTGATATTTCTGTGCTGGCCTTGAGTTCAGGAAATGTTTCTGCAACAACTTCAAATCTTACAGCCGCATCGTACCTGGTGTCGGCATACACTATTTGAGTGGTGCTGGATGTGTCTGTGTGCTTGATGGCTCCGTGGTAATAACCTACAGGCAATGATAACATGTCGCTTTCGGTGATTGTAAACTTGATGTGACCTTTTGTGGATGTGCTTGAACCGTCATCAACCACTGTGCCAACTTTGGTCAACTTCAACGAATTGTTTGTGTCAGATATTTGTAAAACTGTTGTTGTGCCATCGACAAATTGTGCTTTCTGATCTTGATTCCGTACTACAAGGGTGAAGGTGTTGTCAACTTCCTTGTACAATTTTATTGATCTTTCATACACCTTTTCGTATCTCCTTACGGTGCCCGATGTGTGAATGTACACATCAACGAGGTTGGGTAATTTGTATCCGATGTTATACTGCATGGCATTTATTGTATTTATAAGCCACATCTATTTGGAGTTTTAAAAGAATGTGGTAATTAAACTTAAAATGCCAACAGATCTCAAAGATATTCAATCTTCGTACCCGTTTTTGTCATTAATTTCGGTCGGCAGAAGCGAGTATGTGGGTATCATACAAAATGCTGATGCTAAGGTTCTGAGCATCTATGTATACGAATTCCTGCCAGCAGACCTTAAACAAAAATTTTTAGAGTTTGGCGCGAATTGGTGGTGGGAATCAAACAGGAAAATTCCTATCAATATTTTTATCGGCCATGATTTCAAAAGGTTTAGACCATACTTGCGTACCTACAGCCTAAAAGAAACAAAAGTCATATTTGGTCCTGTCACAAGGCTTAGTGCTCTATCTGATCTTAAAAGGGTGCGAAGGAAAACAGTTCAGTTACTAAGAACCGTTAAGTAAATTCATGTGTACCAACACAGCTAACGCATAAGACATAGCGTGAGCTTTCTTGAAATAGTATTCTCCATCTGTTGGTTTTTGCCAGATTTCGTCGTTGATTTCGGTCCACGACTTTGTTAGCAGGTATCTTTTTGCTGGCCTAATGATTGCAAGACAGCAAGCCATCTGTTCTAAATTCTGTGGTTTAAGTTTTGATACTACTTCGTAATGACCGTTGAGATGAAACAGTTGATCTACAAATTCTTTTTCCTCGAGTCGATACCATGGGGGCTCGGTATTAATCAACTCGTCCAGATGTTGTCTCGACCTCACCAACGAATATATGTTTACATTTAAGAAGTCCAACTTGAAGTATCCAAGTTGTTCCGCCACCTTGTGATCGAATGCCGATTGATCAGTGCCGGGCACAGTTGGTATGTCCACAAAGTATACACCGGTGTTGTGAGGCTTGATGCCCTTGTCATCCCATATGGTTGCACGGGTGTGAGGCAAGACATCGAGTATCTGTTGTCTGTCAGCAAAGTCTATGTCTATGTCAGGCATGTGTTAGTTTAAAGTATACAGCATCTTGTTTGGATTTAAAAGTTAAAATTGCATCTTGGTTTTCATAATCTTCTAAGTATCCATCTTCTCTCTTCGTTGGAACAAAATACCATCCCCATTTTGATTTACAGTTTTTCAAACACCAACCGATGATGTCGTAACCAACTCCGTATTGTTCGAGATTAATTTTATATCGATATTTTTTGTTGTAACCATAACCAGCTGGCAACAAATCTGCACCGAATCCTCCGGTGGTAGCAGTGAATGTGTCTACTAATCTTTTTGGTTTTGTTTTCGTTGCCATCCGAATTTCCTTTTATCTAACAGAGTTGGATTTCCTGACACATTGGGTGCTATATGTTCTACTCCCTTGTGGGCGATAAAATTCTCGATCGCTTTGTCTCTTATGGCCTGTATATCTTTGATCTGCTGATCTGTGAACTTCTTACCAATTAATGGTATGTGTATCGGTTCATATCTGCCTTTTGCTTTTTTAGAATGTTTCATATCTCCTCCTTAGTATTTTATATAAACGTTCCCATATTAATCTATTTCTTTTAAATTCACTGTATCCATGCCCTTCATACCAACCAATTGTACACTCCCCTCACTGCTAATAGCAAGTAAAATATTTCCATCAGTGCTCTGGGGGTGTCCTTGTCTTTAAACCCCATGTAAATCCATATGGAACAACTCGCACATGCAATCAACCATCCTATCCACTGCACGGAAGGATTACCACCACTCAGTAAGAATGCACTCACCATTGCCAGTACGAACCCCAACCATCTCCATCCTTTTAAATTATTGTAAAATCTAATTTTCATAATTGTCCAGACTCACGCATCTGTCTCCTTATGTGTGTGGCAGATATCGAATGCATATCTTTGCCAAGATCATGTTCAGTAAATGTATAACCAACACCCCTGCCGTATGATATATCTACTATGTTTGGCACCGGCATGATCACATATTCGACACCTTCTTGGTAACCATGTGTTGCCAACCCTTGTTGTATTTTTTCCTTAACCACTCCGAATTCGAAAGGATTGTCCGATTGATCATTTGTTCTACCCGCACCCGCATCACGATCTTTTGGCACTTCTCTACACATGATACACACTTGCCCGGTCTCCGCCAGAGCACGTCTAAATAATTCTGTGTGCCCGTCGTGCCAAGGTTGCCATCTACCCAACATCTCTGTGGTTGGTTTCTTCCAATCAAACATCTATGGCACCATCCTTTATTCTTTTAATTTGTATGTCATCTGCGATGGACTCGATTTCAGCATCGGATAAATGTTTCGTTACATGGTAATCTACGTTTTCAGGACGTTCGAACATCTTATTGGTATCTTCAAATCTTCCTTCAGTGATAGTATCTAACCAGATTATAATGTCCGGATCAAAGTTATCACGGATCTTTTGTGTAGGAGCCACAAAATCACACACGACGACTCTACCATGAGAAACTTCAAAGTCTGCAAATGTTTTCATTCTTAATGATTGTCGTTGTCTTCCCTGTGCTGAAAAGTCCCAGTCGTTGGCGGCCCCTCTAATTACATCTGCATTGAACCATGCACACGATTCTATATTTTTGATCAGTCTTTCTGCTAAGTGGGTCTTGCCCGATCCAGGTAAACCACAAATTAGTATTTTCATTCTATGCCTGCCTCTCTTAGTGTGTTCTTCACAAAGTCCGTGTCTTCGTCTCTCTTCTTAAAAGTCCTCTTCCAAAACTCCGGGTCGATGATCTCGTGTATGATTTTTATGTGATCATCATGCATGATTGTGATCATGTCCTTGCCTGTCTCACAGTTTAGTAACACCCACGGAGATATTCTTCCGTTGACAATCATCTGTGTGACTCTGTTGAGATTAACGTACTTGAAAAAGTCCTCCAGTCTAGCTCCTTCTTGTTCCGCCCATTCACCCATTGTGACGATTGTCCTATTGAGTGCTTGCGTGACCCCTTCTGTCCTAATTAGATGCTTGATGTATGCGTCGATGGTTCCTTGTTTGGCCCATGAATCAATTCTTATTTTTGATGTACACAGCCAATCGATGAACGCACCTATCTCTATTGGAGTGTTTGCGGTGATGAATTCTGCTGTCTTTATGAATGCACGATAGTACTGTGAATTTACAAAGTCTACGAACTGTTTGGGTTTTTGATTGGAGTAGTTTATATCGTAAAAGCGTCGGAATATTTCGAACGCCAACACATGCACCTTGTTGTCTTTTTGCTCCCATCTTCTTTTGGGTTCACACATGTGAACGTCAAGGGTAGACTGTTTGGAGAAAGATTTTGAACAATAGTCGCAAGTGGGCATGTTAGTTTTTATTGTAACAGGTTGATATTTTAAAATCAATACAGATCCTTGGTTAACGGAAATATTTTTAATTTAAATTTTATCATCAATTCTCTAATAATTCCGGCAAATTTTCAAAGGCATAAAAATATATTTCCTTTTTGATGTCTTCGTAGTTTGTCGGTTTTAGTTGTTTTCTAAAACCTGTGTCTTTTAATTCTATGTCTTCGTAAAAAAGTTTTTGATGATATTGCTTAGTTTTAAGCAATTGATGGTTGTGTGCTATTTCGTCACACACTTTTGATACCTCATCTTTGTCTATATCGAGTGAAAATTCTTGTGTGTCCTGCTGATCTCCATCCATTTCTAACCATACACCTGTAGTTTGTGCAACGTACATACTGGCCATTTGGTCTATTTTATTTTTCCTCTCTAATAAAATTACATGACTGTCGGCAGTAATCTCTTCTATCTCTACCTTGAACTTGTCTTCTGTTTGTCCGGGCATTACCTTGACTACATAATTTTGATCGATGGTTTTGATCTCCTTCAAAAATTTTTCTGTGTCTGCTGGTCGCAAAGGTTGGAATGCTTCACAATAGTTTTTTAAATTGTATACCTTAGAAAGTTCGCCGGTTAGTGCTGTGGACCCAGTCCTGTAGTTACACCATATGAAAATATTTTTGTTAGTTGGAATTTTATATTTGTTGTTTTGCATAAATTTTCAACTGTCATCATCTTTGAATCTTTTCATGGCATGATAAAAAGAAATGTCCGTCATCAACCATAGTATGAACATGCTACTCGAACCGGGCAACACGCCAAAAAACATTATGCCTATGAAGGTAAAAATTCCAAAGTTTGTCAGCATGTTTCTGACATAAAGGACAATGAATATTTTAGGCACTGTGTAGTAAAACCAATTATTCATCTTTGAAATACTTTTCTAACTTGCCTTCTTCGTTCTGATGCTGTTCGTAATCCGGCATCGGGTCTTTGACCTGAGATATGTTAGGCCATATGTTGCTAAATTTAGTATTCAAATCCAACCATTTCCCATCTTGATCTGCTGTGCCAGGAATGATTGCTTCCTCCGGACATTCGGGTTCGCAAACGCCACAATCTATGCATTCATCAGGATTGATAACCAGCATATTTTCTCCCTCATAAAAACAATCAACAGGACACACCCCCACACAACTGGTATGTTTGCACATGATACATTTGTCATTAACCAGATAGGTCATTTTTCTATTCCGTAGTCTTTCTTCATTTCGTTGAATTGTTTGGTGGTCAGTGTTTTGTCTAATGTGTCTAAGTCTGCTTGTTTGGCATTAGGAAACATTATTTGCAATTCTTTCATCTTAGATTTTTCTGATGTTTTTGATTTTTTTGGATAGATCCATTTGTGGAATAATTTAAATGTTGAACCACACATTGCTGTCAGCCTCCACAACAGTGACTTGTGATTCTTGCTCAGAGTCCATAAATGTTTGTTTACATTTTCATTAACTTCTTCCAATGTGAATTCATGTATGGCGCTCTCTTTGTGCTCTATAGAAGCAGTCCATTTCATTGTCATGTAAGGAGAATAAAGTTTTTTATCATCCTCGCTCAAGCGATTGTACCATGTCTTGTCTCTGGTATCCACAGCATTCATCATGGATTTGATGTCTAAAAATTTATTTGCCATGCCTCATTATAACACATAGATTTATTTTAGCCAACCTGCATTTGTTAATAAAAATTTTGTCCATTTTTCTACCATGGTATAATTTTGGCATTCAGACAACCATTTATGATCGAACTCACCATACACAGTCGGACTGTTGTCTGTGAATAACAATTCTGTCACTTCAGAAGGTTCTACTATCACACTGTAAACATATTTTGGTAAATTTGGAATCTTTTCGTAAAATCTCGATAGTTCTTTTGTTAATCTTTCAGGTGCCACATCAACAATTAATTTTGCAAAGTTGCCATTTTCTGAGTCGAACGGCAAAACTAAATCAGAATCTTTTGCAAACTCTATGAAAGATTTTTGAATCACATCGAGATCATTGTTGGCAGGTTGATAGAAATCTCTCCAAAATACGTTTTTGATTTTCATAAATTTTTTAAATGATCTTGCTTGAGTGTTGATAATATCTATTATCGACCATTCGTAGATCGCATAAAATTCTGTTGGGGTTATAACAGGGTATCCATTTTTATTTTTCTGACCCAGAGTAAAAAACAAACTGTCTTTCAAAAAATCTATGTTTTTTATTTTTTCATACATTTCGACGATAGATCCCCATGGCATAAATTGATATGAAAGATGTTCTTTGAGCGATGCATTTTTATCATGCAGGATCAATTCAAGAGGATCCCACCAAATCCTGTTAAAACATCTTGCAGGATCTGATATTTGGAAAATTATGTAAACTTGTTCGTAATTGAAATCTTTAAGGTAATCTAATATTTTTGTTATCAATAGACTGTTCGACGTGTTGTCTATTTTGTCGATATGGCAAGAATATAGATCACTGTCCAAATATTTCGCACAATAGCCTCCGAAAGATTGGTTTAATCTAACTTCTATGTTAGTCTGTGATAGATCGCCAAATAATTCGTTGCCTATCACGATAGAGCAAGTTTTTTTATTTCTTGTTAGATGGAACTGATTATAATCTTCACAATTTTTATTTGTATTTTCTTGTATTGTGATTAGTGGTTTAAATTCTATGTTTTTAAAAACTAACTCTGATTTGTTTAACCAATCTTTGGTTTGGAAGTAAAGTCTTTGATTGTGATAGAACGGAGTTAAGGAAACAAAGTCCTTCTTGAATGACCTAACAGTTTTTTCCCAGATATCGTTTTCTAAAAGTTTCTGGGTGTTTTGAAAATATACTCTCTTCTGTTGTGTTGTAAGTGCCATCGATCATTGTGTCTTTACATGTAAATCTAAGTTCTTCAACTTTGTCAGGGTTTGCCTAAACATATCTGGAGTTAACATGTTGGGTCCATCAGATGGTGCATTATCAGGATCATTGTGTACTTCCAAGAACACTCCTGCTATGCCCAACGACACCGCGGCCATGCACAGAGGTTCGACGAAGGATCTGTCTCCTCCGGAAGACGTCCCCATCCCACCGGGTTGTTGCACGGAATGTGTGCCATCCATTATGACAGGATACCATTCTTTCATTGCATGGATGCCTCTCATATCTACCACGAGATTTTGATATCCGAATGTTGTACCTCGTTCGGTTATCATAAAATTTTTGTTTGCTGGATACTTTTCTTTGATATTAGCAACTTCTTTGTATGATAAGAATTGTCCTTTCTTAACATTAATGACCTTGCCAGTTTCCGCGGCCGCAACTATAAGGTCTGTCTGTCTGCAAAGGAATGCCGGTATCTGAATTATGTCGACGACTTCGGCAACCACAGAAGCTTGCTCGGGAGCATGGATATCGGTCAGCACGGGTATTTCGAATTGTTTTTTAATATCGTCTAATATTTTCAAACCTTCTTCTATGCCTATACCTCTTTGTCCTTTCAGAGAAGATCTATTGGCCTTGTCGAATGAAGATTTATAAACCATTCTCACTCCCAAATCATCACAAATTCCTTTAATGATTTCTGCCATCATCATGGAATGATCTTTGGATTCGATTTGGCACGGCCCGGCGATTATTTTTAATGGACTTTGATTATTAAATTTAAAATTAAGCATTGAATAAGGCGTGCAGATCTACTGTGTCTGTATTTCTGTTTATGTCTTTTATAAAATAAGCACACGGCGGATTGGCATCTAAAGATATCGGCGTGGTTAAAAGATGATTGGTCCTCACTCTCGGAAAGAACCATTCTACTTCGCTGTAAATGTTAACCACATTAACTTCCTTGTAGGATGCCATGGTGTCTGTGATGGGGTTAAAACAAAATGCATGAAATGATCGGTCATTGAGGCTGGTGAGAGGCAGTATTTCTAAATCGCCACATTCTGGATCGCCCAACAAGATGTACCAATCCAGCGGCATTTGTATTTTGTGTTTTCCTATCTCTAACACCACTGCCGGTGACGAAAATGACTCGAGGTAAATCAGCGGTACGAAAAAGAAATCCGGATTGGTGGCATCGGTATTGTCGAGAATAGAAAATCTCATGCTGTCATCTACATGATCAGGTATTTTGTTTAATAGATAGGTTGTGTTATCTAAAGTTAAAATTTGCATATAAGTTAATTATATGCTACTTTCCTACTGATAGTCAACCTTTGTTACTGTGAACGGATATTGTGCTTCTCGATAGAACTTCTTGCGTTCTGTTAGATGTCTCTTAGAAAACTTGGCTGTTGAGCATATGTCCCACACTTGCACAAAGTCTTTGTCTTGTGCTTTACGAATGCCTCTACCTATTGATTGTATCACACGGACAAATGATTTGCCTGGTTCTATCAGTACAAGGTTAAAAATACGTGGCAAGTTAATACCCACAGCGGCAACACCATATGTCGCTACAATCACTTTGTCGTCTGCTGTTTTGACTTCATCATAGTGTTCTTTTCTTTCATCTGCTTTAGTGGCACCCCTCACAAATACAGAATTAGGTATTGCTTCTGTGAGAAGTTCGCCTGATTTAACTCTGTCTACTAAGACAAGAGTGTTACCAGATTGTCGCATCTGTTCAACCATTCTTCCGATGTAGTCAATTCTTGCTTGTTTGGTAACAAGATATGTTTGCTCTTCGCGATAATTCCTATATTCGACAAAGTCGTTCAATTGCATAATTTCTATCTGTAAATTTGCCAACAGTCCTTTGGCTTGCAACTCCGCCGCCGACACCCTGTTGATCACATCGCCCAGTGACACATGCAGTGATTTGAATTCGTAGTCTGCTTTGGGCACTGTGCCTGTGAGTCCCCAGCGGATGGGCACATAGCCATACACATTGGTAAGCAGTCTTCTTAGAACATCTGCTTTGGCTTGGTGCACTTCATCGACTATCACACATACCACATCACGTTTGAATTCTTCTATGAGATCATCTTCCGCGTTTAATCTTTTCTTTTCAAGTATGTTGAGAGATTGCCACGTGCAAATTGTGTGTGTCCTACCCGGCTCTTTTCTGTCTCCAAAATAGACACCTACATCCAAACCCATGTTGATATAATCTTCTTCTGTCTGCGTCACAAGTGACTTGTTTGGTACAATAACAATCGAACGTCCATATGGTTCTATCAGTTTAGACAGTGCCGCTGTGATAATAGTTTTACCTGCCGCTGTGGCAACCTCTTGCAGACACTGAGGATTGTTAATAAAATTGTTGATCACATCAACTTGGTGATCTCTTAATACAATAGGTTGTCCTTCGTGCGTGTGTCCTTTTGGCCAAGTTTTATCTGAAAATGTTTCTGTGGTCACGGGTTCAAATTTCAAATCCCATTGTTCTCTTCTGTCATCTAAATCAAATGTGTAATTTGATTCTTCTAATATTGGGATAATTTCGTTGAGTAAATTTACATACGTCAATCCGCCCTGTGTAAAGAATGAGACTGTTCCATCCCATCTACCAAGTTTTACAGCAGGCATGAATCGAGCGCCTGGAATTTCGTATTTGAATTTGTTTGTGAGTTTTCTGCGAGTAACTAAGTCGAGACCGTCCAGTTTGACGTTTACTTCATCTCGGATTATTATGTTGCAGTGCGGCAAGTGTTTTCTTCCAAAACTGCTGAGCCCATTTGGACTCAGCAGTCATGATTATTTTTTTTACGTTTGCTATTCTAAGTTCTTTTAGTTTAGATTGCAATAGCTTCTGATTGTTCTTCAACTACAGACTCTTCTGTTACTGGATTTTGTGATTGGATTTCTTTTGTGATTGCATTTGTTGTCTTTGTTGCAATTCCAGTAAATCTCATCACTGAACCGTCTTCTAAAATTTTGAATGAGCCGGCTGTTTTTGCAACACCTTGATCATCTAATTTTTTAACCACACCGTTGATTGTGCCTTCTGAAGTTGTTTTGCCTTCCACAAACATATAAGTTCCTGAGTTGCCCTTGTATGTTGTACCTTCGTGGCATAGTGTTGATTTAATTTTTTCTAGTACTAATTGTGCGTTTGTCATTTGTTGTTACCTCTTTGTTAGTTAATATTTTTAATAGTATATGGTATTTTGCCAAATACGTCAACCATTAAAAAAACGTTGATTTATATGAGGTTTTTTTGTATGGGTGTGGGATTCTTTGACTGAATTTGTTGTTTTAACCAGTCTAATAACCATGGGTTATCTTTGAACACAGCCATTAAATGATTGGTCAAAGAATTAACAACTTGTTCTTCGAATTTAGGATCTTCCAATGCACCGCCTTCGCTGTTTAAAGATGAAGAATAAACGATAGCATGTATTACTTCATGGAGTAGAGTGTTGGCAAGGTCGTCTCCTACTGCTTCTTTTTGTATTTCGATCAATCCTTTTCTTGAAATGAATTGTCCCCAGAAGTCGGCGTTGTTCTTTTTGAAAGTGGGATCAACATATTCGATCCTTATGTCTTTCCACCCTACTTTGATAGATGTTGGTTTTGCTTCCATAGTTTATTATACTACTTTATGTCTACGTTGTCTACGGTCAATGATAATTTGATTCCTGCTGATCTAAATTTACCACGCCATCTATAAAAATTTTCATTATGGTTACACGAATCTTTGGTTACCCAATATTGGTAAGCATGTACCATCTCGTGTGCTAAAACTTCTACGAATGTTTTGAAATCTTTGTATTTTGGTAACACATACAAATCCATCCACTTGCCTTCGCGTGTTTCATCTTCCATTATCACACAACCCACGCAGTCACGCATCCGTTGGATGTGATTGTATCTAAAAGAAGGAATCCTATTGTTGAACAGGAGATTGTTTAATATGTCGAACCATAGGTTTAGATCGGACATTTTGGTTGTGTATGTGCCGGTATGATATGCATTGATCAGTTTTTCAAGTTTTTTTGCCATCGATGTGTTTTGCCAAACCTTTGTAATTGATAGATTTATAATTTGGTTTTGAGGTAATAAGACTTGATTGATTACCTTCCACAAATGTAAAAGTCACATCTGGATGTTTGTCCATGACATCGGAAACTTGTCGATCCCAAACAGTTACATGCACCACCGTGGCATCATTGTTGTAGTTGACAGTGTTTACATAAATGTTGTTGTTTGCACCATCTTCACCACAGTCGAACCCCAGCATAAAAAGATTGGTATGGCCATCATGTATCGCAACGTGAGTTGCAGTTGCACCTGCACCCCTGTGAGGGTTTGACGGTATGAGGTGTGACTTACCGCCGAACTTGGTCATGCAATTATGATTGGTATACACAATGTTGTTTTGATCATATCCTGATTCGGTCACTTCTTTGTACATGAATCGATCCACTACGATTAAAAAATTTGGTTTGTAATCTCTGTACAGAGCATTACACCCATATACATCCGGCGGAAGTTGATTTAGATCGAAGTCTTTTCTACTTCTTCCGTTGCCTATGATGAAAGCATCTTTCCCCACAGGATCATTGAATACTGTTCTCGGCATCCAAACTCTTTCTTCGGTTTTCTTACCACCCTTGATTATAAGATTGGCAACTATTTCTTCACCGTTGTAATCTGAAAGGGCCATTTATTTTTTCAATACAGTTAAGCAGTTGTCTGCTGTAGATTTGTCCAGATGCCTCTCGTCGACAAACATATTGACAATTTTCCCATTAGAAATGATAGCGGCGAATCGTTTACATCTTTGACCATAGATTCCCATGTCGGCCAAAAGTCCGAGTTGCTCCGAAACCTCTCCCAGTGGATCAGCTGCCATGGTAATTTTTGCTCCTTCGTGATTAATATAATCACCAAAGGCATGCATGACATCTGGATCATTCACGCTCATGCAAATAATTTCGTCTATGCCTTGATCATAAATTTCTTTTTCTTTTTTTACAAACCCGGGTAAGTGTTTGTTGGTACAGGTGGGTGTAAATGCTCCTGGTATACCTACTAAAATAACATTCCTATCCTCCACGTATTGATCTAAGTTTACACCGTCGTCGTTAATGTAGACTTCTCCTGAAGGGACGTCTTTAGCATCATAATTTTCAAAATCGAACAGTTTCATACCAGTAATTATCTCCAGTGGTTAATGACCAGGGGATCTTTCTGAATATCACCCGGATCCGGTTTTCCGTGAAACACAGCAATCGAGCATTCGTTGGGTAAACCTTGTTTGACAAAATATTCTTTGGTTATTTGCCTTCCGTTTTTAAATTTTGTTCTTTTTTCCGTGGTATAAGGTATAGTAACAAATTTGTCATTTGGAGATCTTTTCTTTTCTCCTGGTTCTAAACCAATCTCCCATTTGTAACTCATTATCCATTCTTTTGGCCATAGGACAGGATCCTTAACTTCTGCTGTAAGATAATCTTGATCTCCCCTGTATTTCCTAATGATGTCGGATTCGTTTTGTTTAAACTTTTCAAATAGATTATGATATCTGCCATGTTCGAACTTCATTACAGAAGAGTTTTTCACGTGGAAGTTGGGTATACGGCAACGATTAAAATCTTGTATTATTGCAAATTTATTTTCTGCAAATGACCATAATTTTTCTATGTTTCTAAATATAACTACATCCAAATCGAGGTAAAGAATTTGTCCTTCGAAGGGCATATCTTTATTGAACATGTGAACTTTGTTCCACCAAGTTTTAAATTTATTTTCAACAATGACTTCTATAATTGGTTGTTTTAAATCTCTTTTTTTGTCTGTTATGCAAAAAAATTTAAAGTCCGAAGTGTGCCGTTGACACATATTATACAATGTTTCTACGTAGGCATTTGGGTACTTGTCGCCGGTGCAAACTGATACTATTGATCTCATTTTGTTGCAAAATATATGAGAACAAGAAAAATTAACGGAAAAGAAAACATGATACCAAAGTAAATTTTTGTTACTATTTTGTCAAATTTTGTTTCAGTCTCTTCCATGGAATTCCTTGTCTTATTTCTTCTATAAACCATTCTGTATAACTTATCCTTTTTAACCATTCTGTACGATCGGGTTTGGCAGGATTGCTCAAATCTCCGCCGATTGGATTACCTACTTCCCAGCACAGAGATGATTGATCAACATATACAGGCACTCCTGATAGCACAGATTCTATTGCTGGATTAGAATTAAAGTTTACTACTGCAAACGCATTTTGTAATGATTGTGTAAAATCAACTTCGTCTGTAGATCCAACAAGTTTAATTCTTTTAGGAGTAGAAACAAATATTTTCTTTTCTTTCATTTCTTTGAAATGCACTAAAAATCTTGGGTGTGGTCTAAACCAAATTGGTCTATCTGTCTGGGATCTTATCCATTCGATCATTTTATTTGCCCATTGTTCCATGTTGCCTTGGTTCCATGCAATTGATTTTTCGTTTTGACCACACACAATAATGTGTTGCCCGTGTTCATGCCATGCTGAAGGAATAAGGTCAAACAATTTTAATCGATTGTCGTCTACTTGTTGGTTACCAAAGTCTGCATCTCTGTTGATGCCGTTTATTGCAACCTTCCATGATGTGTTTCTTTTGAGTGCGCCGACTTCTAAAATAACAAATTTTACTTTGCCTTTATAGTGATTGTAGATGTCATCTCGGCCATATATGCCCAGCAACCATGACCACATGACGACAACATCGGCTTGTGGCCTTTCGTTGTTGTTGCAAATTATAACATCTTCATTTTTGATAGAATCTATAAAAGCTGCCATGATTGGTTTGCCTGCTTGGGCACATGTTTCTGGAAAGACTGCTATTTTCATTTTATAAATTCATACAATTGATCTGCTATCAGTTGATGTCCTTTTTGATTAGGATGATACTTATTTGGGTAAATGTATGGATTATTTTGATACTTTACTATTTCGCTTGTGTTTTTATTCATTTGTGCTTGGAACATTTCTAATGCCGTTCGTGGCACAAATTTTCTTTTATCTATGCCTGGATACTCCCATTTAATATTAGTCCATCCTTCGAGATACACGTCTTTTACAATTGTTGCACTGCTTTGAATCATTTTTTGTAGTGCTAAAATAGTTGTGTTAGCTCGATGATTATCTAATTGATCAGACTGCAGATATTCATAATAAAATTTTGTTTTTGGAGTTTTGTCGCCGGTCGGCCTTATTGTATTCCAACTGTTATTTTCGTTGATCATATACCTAATAGGATTAGTAATAAAAAACACAGCAGTGTCTGTTACGAACTTTGTTTCCGACATATATTTTTTAAGTTGTACTATTAAATGATCTATTGATGTACCTTCTTGTGAATAATTTACAAATTCGTCTGTGCCTAATTTTTCGTGCAATAATTCTCCAAATGTTTTTTCGTTTGGTTTTAATTCTGCACCTGCAGGCCAACTATCGCCGAATACAACTAATCTATTCATTGGCTTGATCTCACGTGGCAGACAGATTTTCCGCTTTTGTTGTAATATTCAAATCTAATTGTTGGCCCTATAACTATTTGTTTTTTGTTTTCTCGAGATAGTTCGAACTCGTGTTCATTACATTTACAAATGATAACTCCGAACATGCATGTGATAAGACGCCATGTTTTTTCTGTGTTTGTTTTTATTTGACCATGGGGTTTATTGTAGTCGTAGTAGTCTCTCGCAAATTGTACAGGAATAATTTTATCAAACTCGTCTTGATTATATGTGTATGATGTGTCAGACTGTTCGTTTTCGATTAAAAAAATTTGATTGTCTATTTTTTTGTATGATATCATTTTGGTCCATATATGCAGTCTCTTGTTATTTTGAACAATCTCTTGTACCCTTGCTGGTCTAATTCATTATGGCTGGCCATTTTATCTAATCCAAATCTTTCACTATTGAATACACATCTTTCTATTATGATGATTGGCTTGCATCTTTTTATAGTTTCAACTGCGCCCCTGAGCACATCGATTTCTAATCCTTCGACGTCGATCTTTAAAACATCAACATCATTAAAGTTGTGTTCATCCAATGTCTTTATTTCTATGTCACCTTGGCTATTAGGTATCACCCTTGTGGACCCGTAGTGATGTTCGACTGCTATCTCCAAACTGCCTTTGGCAGATCGACTACCTAAGCCATATGGAAATAATTTTATGTTACTGTATGACTCACAATTTTTTTCAAAGCATTCTATATGATAAGGCGCTGGTTCGAACGCAGAAACTTTTTTATAATGTTTTGCAAAGTCAACGCTCCATCGGCCGACGTTACCTCCCACATCCACCATGTGATTACGTTTGGTCGAATACTCTAAAACTTTTTTTTGTAGAATATGATCGTGTTGTATTACAGATTCTGCATTGTGATGTTTGGGTAAATCGCCGTCGGGGATATAAAACCCATCTACTAATTGCATAACTTTTCGTCCATTACAAATCGTTTGGGTGTCCATCCCAATGCTCTAAGTCTATGAGAAGGTAACAAGTTTTCCTGTGATTCATAATCAAAGCCATTTGTAATAGGAACGTCTAATCCGTTAAACGCAACCAATTGATCCACTGCCACAGTTCGTCCAGTCCCCACTTCAAAAATATCAGTTTCGTTGGGATTGTCGATGATAGTTTGTATAGCAGAAACAACATCGGATACATGAATTAAATCACGATGGTGTGTTGTAGCATATTTTAAAGTCTTGTTTTGTATCTGGGGGATAAGCATATCTCCACGTGCACCATCTCCCCAAACGGTAGAAAATCTTAGTCCTACAGAATTTTTTGGAGCGATGAATTCGTTCACATATTTTGAAATTGCGTAAGGATTCCCATGCCATCTTTTGCATGCAGATGAAGAAGCGTATATCACTCTTGTATTAGATTGTTCTGCAATATCGAAGATTCTTTTTGTGAACTCTACATTAACTTTCCAGTATTCGTCGGGATTTTCGATAGATTCTCTAATGCCTGCCAAAGCCGCCAAATGGATGATAACGTCGGTGTCTTTTTCCAATAAACCATTCAATGTAAACTCAGCAATGTTTTTGCCTATCTTTGTGTCCCAACAGGTTAAAATGTGGTTGTTTGCCATGAGATGATTTACAAGATGACTGCCTATAAATCCGTGAGATCCTGTTATTGTGATGTGCATGATAGTATTATATTATATATTGAAGGTTCTGTCTACGGTCAAACTGTCTTGGCTGGTAACTCTTACAGCCCTTGGTCTAACCACTTGGATGTTTACATATTTGTTTTTAACAAACATGTCTGAAGCAGTCAATCCGTCCGTGTAAGCACCCGCAATTAGTTTTTGTGCGGCATGAGGTTTGATCACGTATCCATATGTGCCTTTAAGTTGTTGTTCGCCTTTCCTATAGTGTTCGAATTTTTCGACAATAGGATCAATGCCAATATCCGGATCCGGATCGATGAATCTGTGAGCGTCTAAATGCAACACATCGTTGAATGGTTGTAGGAATGTTTGAGACACGACTTCTGAATCGTGTTCTAATACGACAACCGGTTCGTTCAGTTCGACGCACTTTTTCCATACATTTAAATGTGATATCATGCAACCTCTTACCCCTCCGCGTTTCCATTTGATAGAAAATAATTTTGGTCCAGGCAGATAAGGTCGAAGTCTTTCTTTTGCAATATATTCGTCAGCCTGCGATGGTGTGTAACCTGCAAACAATTCTACTTCTAATCCATATTTTTTTGCAGAAGATAATGCAGTTTGACTTGCTTTGACTGTTGATTCTATAGTGGGTAGATATATTACAAACGACTTCATTTGATCATTTGTTCTATGTGTGGTCGATATCGCTTCCATACCTGTCCACTTTTGACTTCGTCGATGGTCCATGAAGCGTATGCGAGATCGTGCAACCATTGTGTTCTGTCGGGGGTTGGAGGATTCTCGATCTTGCTGAAATCATCTGTTCCTATGTCCCACGCCAAACATAAATCAGAAGTCATTATCACTGGGATACCGAACGTGGCCGCATCAACGGCAGCGGTCGAGTTATGGGTTATTACACACCAGCAATCTTTTAGTTCTTCCAGAAATGTAAATCTATAATCTTCAGTGGGTCCACCACCCAATGTAACAGAGGTCACCTGTATTTGGGGGTGTTTGACTGACATGTCTTGTGCGGTCTTGATGGCATGATTTGGGTGAGGTCTTAGTTTTATGGGTCTATCTGTGACGCCTTTAAGTTTTGATATCACTTGATCAACCCAAACATAAGGATCTGTTTGTGTGCGTGACATGGACCAATTATCTTTTGGCTGTGTACACAACAATATATGTTTTCCTTGTTGGCGCCAAGGCCTACTCTTGGTTGTGAGATATGATTCTATCTTGTTCCAACGATCACCCGGTGAATTTTTATTGAGGAAATTACCATCTCGCATGGGCGACCACAGTCCACAACGATAGTAATGCTTGTCCCATTCTGTGGCCCTATTCCCCAACGATGTCCAAATACCTCCGTCGAAGGAAATACAAACTCCGCCGTTTTGTTCTTGGTATTTTCTAATTTTTTTCCTATTTCCTTTTAGGAAGTCTCCTGCTGAATCAGGACCGTATCCGAAATGCACAGCGACTTTGGATCTTGGATTTCCATTCCATTTCTCGGGATCACCGTCCCCTTCTATCCATACGGGATCATCACCGGCCGCTTTTATGCCTTCGCGCCATGCTTTCATCATTTCGAACGAAGCACCCTTGCCTCTGCGTTTTACGGTATTACGGAATATGTCTACTTGCATTATTATGGTTGCAATCTGTTTAGATCAGCATTTACCATAATTTTAATCATGTCTTCGAAAGATGTTTTTGGTGCCCACCCTAATTCTTTTTGGGCCATGGAAGAATCGCCATACATCCTTGCGACATCGACGGGTCTTTTAAACATTGGATTAGTGCCAACATATTTTTCCCAGTCGCTTATGCCTACATGGGCAAATGCTAATGATAAAAATTCTCTGATTGTGTGGAAGTGTCCACTGGCAATCACATAATCCTTGGGTGTGTCTTTGTTTAACATCAACCAAATTGCTTCCATAAAGTCTGGAGCATATCCCCAGTCTCTGCCTGCCTCGAGGTTTCCTAAGATAATTTTATCACTTAAACCTAACTTAATTCTTGCAACTCCGTCTGTGATTTTCCTTGTCACAAATTTAATACCTCTCAACGGAGATTCGTGATTGAAAAGGATACCTGCAACAGCATAAATGCCGTGTGCTTTCCTAAACATGGAAGTGGTCCAGTGGCCATATAATTTCGCGATGCTGTATGGAGTGTTTGGCCAAAATGGTGTATCTTCATTTTGCTTGTCGCCTATAGCACAAGCATCTCCAAACATCTCTGAAGTCGATGCTTGATAAAACCGGGTCGAGGGCGAATGTGTCTTGATTGCCTGTAGGCAATTGAGAGGTCCTATGGCATTGGCCTCCGTGGTCATTTTTGGAATTTCCCAACTGTCTCCCACATTACCTTGGGCACCTAAATTTATAAAAAAATTGGGTTGGATATTTTTGACCAATTGATTCATTGAATTTTCATCAGTGATGTCACCGGTTACTAAATCTATGTCGTTGGTTATGCCTAAGTAATCTAAATTTTCTAAATTAGGAGCACTGTATCTTTTTAACACTCCGTAAACTTTGTAACCCTTTTCGAGTAAAAGTTTGGCCATGTATGGACCATCTTGTCCGGTCATGCCAGTTACTATCGCTGTCTTGTTCATTTTTTTATCCCCTTCCAATACGGATGATTCCAGTTGTACTTGATGTCTTCTGGCAATGATTTTCCTATTTGTTTTCTTTTGTCGCCCTTCATGTGATCCATGTATGTACCCAGTTCCGAATTTATGAATGGATGTTTGCCCCCTCTGAATCCTCTCCATCGGCCATCATTCAAGTCGTTTTCTCGGTAATCTTCATACTTGTTTATAAACATTTGTCTGGTTGCATCCAAAGTATGACAGTCGGTGTGTCCTTTGAGTTGCCAAAATTTATCTTCGGTGTACCATTTTTTCCATTCTGCAAAAAACTCCTTAGCGTAAGGACTTTGTAGATTGAAGGATAAAAAACCAGTTTCTGTGAATTTTTTTGGCCTGCCGAGTATTGTGATAAAACAATCTTGTGGCATGATGTGTTCCACCCATGACGTCGGAACGTCGTCGAATGTAAAAGTATCGCTGTCCAGATAATACAACATGTCTGTGTCACAGCGTTCTGCGGCGTCACACATCGCAAAAACTTTAGCACTAAATTTAAGTGCATCGTATTCGTAATTGTAAGCAGGATCTCCTTCAGTCATTATAGGAGTCCTTTTGTCTTTGTTTCTGTTGATAAATTCTATCCAAGTCGGCTGTGCTTGATCCAAATTAAAATATTGCCCGTTGGTTAGACTAATTTGATTATCGAAGTTGTCAGGATAAACAAACTTTTTATATTCTTTGGGCCAACGCTGTTCGATCGACTCTAAACAATTACGGGCCGGTGAGGGCCAGTATTTTTCAGGATAGGTTACTACTATTGAGCAGGATTTCATGATGTGAGTTTTTTAACAACCTCATACATAGCATCAATACCTTCTGAAACATCTTTCATTCCGTTGCCTACAAAAAATCCTTCGTCTTCTATTTCGTCAGCACCAGGGTAATCACCATTAGTGATACAATCCAGCATGTTCATGACAGGTTGTCTCAACCAGTTGCCTGACGCAAGTGGTCTCGACTGGATGCCTGCTTCTGTTAGTGCAGTGACGAGTTCATCTCGTCTACCTTTGAGTTCACCCGTGCATATGCAACCAAATGAGAACCAACTGCTTTCTCCTTGTGTTTTTTGTAATTTAAAATACTTTTGGTCACCAAACAATTTAAAAAAGTGTTCTTTGTTTTTCAATCTTGCAGATAAAATTTCATCCCATTTTTTTAGTTGTTCAAGGCCTATAGCACCACTCATCTCCAAAGGTCGAACTGTGTACCCCGGAGTGACAAAAGTAAAGTTGTCTTTCCATCCGCCTGTTTTTTGGAACAGTGGATTGGAATCTGACAAGTCTCTGCACCATCCGTGTGCTCTCAATGAACGCAACCAATCAGCATCCTCTGAATTATCTACAGTCACCATTCCGCCCTCCATGGTCTGCAAATGATGTGAAAAGAAAAATGACTGCGTGCCTATTATGCCATGACTGCCTGTATACTTGCCGTCATACTTTGCACCCATTGACTCACAGTTATCTTCTATTACAAACAAGTTGTGTTTGTCCGCAATCTTATAGATCGCATCATAATCGCATGGATTGCCTAACAAGTTGATTGCCATGATGGCACAAGTGTTGGGTGTGATTGCACTTTCTATTTTAGTAGTGTCTATGTTGAATGTTGTTGGATCCACATCGACGAAGTTTAATTTAAAACCGTTTTGATTTACAGGAAAATAACTTGTAGACCAACCAACTGCTGGAACAATGATGTCGCCGGTCAGTTTGTACTTTAATTTTAATAACGCAAGCATTAACAAGTTAGCCGATGATCCCGAGTTGCACATCACAGCATGGCCATGACCGAAATGCTTGGCGTATTCCATTTCGAATTCTTTCACTTTTGATCCCATGGTGTACATATCTGAAGATATGACTTCATTTATGGCATTGATCTCTTCTTGGCCCCAGGTGCTTGATGCTAATGGATATATTGGTTCAGGCATTCATTCTCCTTGCGTTTTAATTACTGGGTATTTAAATAGTTTTTAATATGAGCAGGACAGTTTCGGTTATAACTACGTTTCCACCCAGCAAGTGGGACGAGTATGCCAAACGCATGGTTGAAGGATTTGTGTGGGGTTGGCCAGAGAGCATCGATCTAACTGTGTATTATGAAGATAATATCCCCGAAGACGCACCCAAATCGGATAGGGTGAAATGGATAGACATACATCAAGCATGTCCGGGATTGGTTGATTTCAAGCAGAAGCACAAAAACAATCCATATGCAAATGGACACAAGATAGGAACAGACACAAACAAAAAGGGATCATTTTTGTTCGAGGCAGTGCGTTTCGCACATAAATCATATTGTGTATCACATGCTACCCTCAACAGTTCTACAGACTTAGTTGTCTGGTTGGACGCAGATGTTGTTACCCACAGTCCTGTGCCATACGAATTTGTTGAGGGTTTACTTCCAGAAAATTTTTATACAGCATACTTAGGCAGGCAACACATCTACCCTGAATGCGGGTTCGTTGTCTACAACACTCATCACCCGAAACACAGCGAGTTCATGAAAAACTGGCAAGAACTTTACAGCCATGACCAGTTATTCCAATTGGAAGAATATCACGATTCTTACCTGTTCTGGCACTTGTTGAAGCAACACGATCTGGTCAAAGAAAGTTTCAACATTTCCGAAGGACATCCTCACAGACCGGGCGTCCATGTTTTCATTAATTCACCTCTGGGAAAATACATGGACCACTTGAAAGGTTCTCGTAAAAAACAAGGAAAATCCAAAGCATCGGATCTTTATTCCAAACGTGATGAACGCTATTGGAAATCGATCAAAGGATGAAATTAAGATTAGCCACTAACCATGGTCCTGAATCAAAAGCATGGCAGGTATTAAGGCCTTTACAACAATATCATGACGACCGCGGAATAGACACCGTCTGGGGGTTGGGTGTGGGGAATTTTTCCATAGTCAAGGATTGTATTAAACAAAATAAGAATTGGCTTTACACAGACATGCCTTACTGGAATAGGTTCGATCCTAATAAACCCGATGGCGTGTACCATTGGCGAACGTGTCTTAATGGAGTGCATTGTAATAGAATTTTTGATTTACCCAATGATAGATCGAAACATATAGAACTTAAGGAATGGAGACACGAAGGGGAATATATTTTAGTTGCTCCGTCTTCCAACACCATCCACAACTATTTGAATAAAACTAACTGGACTCATGAAACAGTCGCAAAGTTAAAACAAGTTACAGATCTTCCGATCAAAATTAGATCCAAACCAAGGAAGAAAGGCACATCCGGTCCACATGTGGCTGATGTTCAGTTATCGGAAGATTTTAGCAAGGCCAAGTATGTAGTAACTTCATGTTCGATGGTAGGAGTTGAAGCAGTGATAGAAGGCATACCAACATTCTGTGAGCCTGAGGCAGGCTGTGCTCCAATGGCCAACACAGATATATTTTCGCTGAAGCCGAAGTTTGATGACAGGCAAAAATGGTTGAACACATTATCATACCATCAATGGACCACATCTGAAATACAGAGCGGTCAATTCAAGTCGACCTTCGAAGATCTGTACAAGGAATTTTTATGAAAGCAGTAAAGACACAAAGACCATTTACGGAGAAGATTCCAAGGGCATGGTCGCAAGGCACAGGTTGTAAAGTGATAGACCCTGTAACCAACGATCAAGAAATGTTTGAAGATGAATACTTTTATTTTGGAATCCTCCGTGGGGCAGGTGACATGATGAAACGTTCGATGGTTAATGGTTGGGACTATTATTTTTGTGATCATGCCTACTTAGATGCGGGCCATGATGGTGCAGATCCATGGTACAGAATAACCAAAAATTCGCAGGTCAACTCTGTGCTGAGAGATCGCCCTGCTGACAGATATGAAAATAATTTCAAACATGATATAAAACCATGGCGTAGGTCTGGAAGCAAAATAATAGTGTGTCCGCCTACTGGAGCAATCGAGTGGTTCTTTGATGCACAGGATTGGCTAAACACCACTGTAGAGACCTTAAAACAGCATACAGACCGTGAAATAGTGGTGAGGGACAAGCCTATGGATCCTCAAGTTTCTACCCGAGCGGGTATCACACAACTGGTTGGGTTCAACAAAAAAACCATAGATAAACCATTGCACGAAGATTTAGAAGACGCTCATGCAGTTGTTACTTTCAATTCGAATGTCGGAGTTAAGGCCATCTGTGAAGGCATACCTGTGATATGTGGTCCTGAATGTGCGGCATATCCTTTAGCGAATAAATTCGAAGATGTAGAAAATTTTAAGTTTGAAGATAGAAAACCTTGGTTACATAATTTAGCATATAGCCAATTTAGATTGAGTGAAATACAATCTGGATTTGCTTATCAAACTCTCATATCATAACACTGCGCCCAAGAACGCATCATCCATGAAATAAGCCTTGGTTTCTTTTGTGTTTGATTAGATTGAGATATTACTGTTTTTAAACAATCGTTCCTTTCCATGTATGACTGCATGAAGGCTTGCAAGGTTTTGTTGTCATTCAACCAATACATCAATGGAACTGTCCATCCGGTTTTTATTTTGTTGATTATGTAATCTGGCATGTGTCCTTTGTATGCCAACTTGGTAGGTAGTTTAGTTTGTGATTTTTCTTGCCCCATCTTGTGAGAAGAATTTATATCCAAACAATACTTCATGAATCTTTTCGTTGCCAATGGAAATCTACCCTCCATAGAAAACGCCATTCCGAACTTGTCGTTCCTTGCGAAGAAATCTTCCGGCACTTGTGTAACGCAGTCCAGAGCCATATAGGAATTGACATGGTCCGCTGGATTCCAAACTTGTTCTGGCATCTGCTTGATCAGGATGGCATGTAGATCTTCTCGCGAGATCTTTCTTTTCATTTCCACTGGTCGTTTTATTCTGTGCATCCACTTCCATACCAGTCCTTCCCATGAAGTGATTTTTTCTTCTGGTTTGGTCAACTTCCAGTATTTCGGATAACCACCCAACAGTTCGTCACCCATGTCGCCCGCCATGGTCACTACAACACCCGCTTCTGAAAGTTTTTTATTTGTTTCATAGTACATGGGCATGTTCCAATTGTACACAGGCTGTTCCATGAACCACATGGTCTTGTCCCAACACGCCATCATCATTTCCGGAGTGATCTCGATCTCTGTGTGAGTCATATTATAATCTTTTGCAAACATGGCCGCATGCACGGCGTCATCGTTGTGATCTTCGTCTGTTATAACATTAGGATTCATTTTGTTGGTGAACGTGTCTAACGATCCTAACACATTATTCAATTCGTGTGCCACTAAAGTTGAATCCAATCCACCGGATAAGAACATGCCGAATTTCCTTATACCCAATGTGGACATTTTCACAGTTTCGTGCGACTCGTGTCTAAATTCCTCCAAGTCTAATCCTTTGTTGCTGTTTGGATGAATTGTGAATGTTTTTGAATTGGTAAATTTTTTTGTTGCCACACTGTATGTGAGTGTTTGTCCGGGCATTAATTTTTTGATGTTGTTGAACAGAGAATGATTGGTGGCATTTACTCCGCAATAACTCATACATGCTGATGCAACATCATCTATCACTCTGGAGTTAGGAACTTTGTCTAACATGCCTTTGATTTCACTGCCGAACACCAAGCCGTCTGATGTTTCTGCATAGTACACGGGTTTAATTCCGGCGTGATCTCTGCTGAGTATCAATGATTTGTTTTGCCTGTCATAGTATGCGATGCCATGCATGGAATCTATTTCTTCTATGGCCGAGTAAGGATCGCGATCCATCATGAATGCTAACAATTCTGTGTCACATGATGTTTTGGGTTGAAACTGATTATGATACTTTTTGCACAATTCTTGATAGTTGAATATTTCGCCATTGTACACCAAGACATTGCCTTTGTTTGTGATCCATGGTTGATGACCTTGCGAGGGTTCTGAAGTGATCGCCAAAAGGTTGTGCCCGAGCGTGATGTCATCATCTGCCCAAATGTCAGATCCATCTGGTCCCCTGTGGGAACAAGATTCGATAAACTGTTGCACAAAATGGATATCTCTTTTTGTTATTCCGTATATTCCACACATATTATTCTCTCACATATACTCCGTCATGCGGTTCACCTTTTAAGTACCAAACATCCATCAGAGTGTATCCTAAGGACAGCAGGTACTCGTGTGATTCGCACCTTGTAGGGTTGTACTCCACAAAGATCACAGGATCATTTTTGTCTATGGTTTCTGTGCCACCCTTTAATATTTTCTCTTCATATCCGTCACAGTCTAATTTTATGAATCCAATGTTCTTGATATCGAATGAATCTAAAGTTCGTAGTGGCACTGGCATCTGGCTCGTGCCTCTGGGTTCAGTGGAGGCCTTAATTCTGCCAACTCCTGGTTTCGTGTACTTGATACCTGGTGCTTCGTCTAAACCAGTATGATGGAATGTGATGTTAGGCGTATCTTTGAGATTTATGTGTTTTTTCCTAAAATCAAAACTATGCACGAACTCAAAGTCGGGCGCCATGATTTTGCTCCACAGCAGTCTGTCACATCCTATATCCAAAGCTGTGGTAAATTCCTTGATGTAGGGTTTGCAAAAATTGTATTGGTTTAGATATATTTCAGTTTTGTCCATAAATCGTTTCTAATCTGTGCCTTATGCTATTTAAATTTTTATTTTTGTCGATGTAATTTTTGATCTCGTCTGAAAGGGATTCTTGGTAATTCGAGCCACCTTGTCTGACAAACAATCTGTTGTCTTGTATTTCTTTTTTATGATTCGCTTTTTCACGTTTTTGAGCAACATCGAATTTATTTTCTTCAATGGACTTTTCTAATATTGCCATATCGCAACCATTGGTTATAAAATTGATCAACTCACTCCAACCTTTTCCTTGTTTTAAATTTTCATATGACAAAATTAATTTATTAGGAATTTTTTCTGACAACTTTATTGCAAGATCGAAATATTTTATAACACCGTTCAACCCAAAAGTTTTATGCCTGAACCAATCGTCCATTGATATCCCTGATTTGTTAGACGATCGTAAATCGTCATAGTAAAAACTCACAACAGCATCAACAGGATCTCTGAACAGTATGACAGTTGGTTTGCTGTGATAAAAATTACTGAAAATAAAATTGTTGCATTGTTGTTCGAAGGTTTGGAATTGTTTTTTAGTAATCCTGTCGGCCATGCTGAAATAGTCGTGGGTGAAACTAACCAAAGGACATCCTGACTTTTTTCTTTGTGTGAACTTGTGTGGAGAATCTGGTTTGTACGCATTCAATCTGTGAGTTTTTTCAACACCGTATTTGTAATGAAAGTATGACCCGAGGGTGTACCTAACCCATGTTCTTCCGCATTTGGGGAAACTCAGCAAAAAGGAGTCTGCTTGATCGTATTCGTTTTTTAAAATTTGATATCTAATATTAAGACCACGATACCCAAAATTACCATCCGCCATCATCTTCAGCAATCTTTTGTTCAAGGTTTTTGGTCAATGATGATTTGTATTCTTTCTCTGCGTCACGCCATTCTTGAGCATAAGGCACGTCTTGTAGATGTTCGAACCACGGGCCACCTTCTGTGTAATGAAGCATTTTGGGTGATCCATCTTCGGGCGATTCATACCAATCTGTCAGCCAGTTCCATTCATGTGATATTTCGCCTATTTCATGATCGGCGAGCCACACAAATCTATGATGCCATAATCCATCGTTGGTGTTGAGTGCGTTTAGATCCAACAGTTTGTTTGATGGATGTTCGCAGTTCCACAGCATACAAGAAGACCAATTTTTCCTTGGATACACAGTTTGTGCTTTGCCATCCATTTTGGTTGTGCTCTTTGGTGTGTAATCATGCTTGGCAACCATCACTGCATAATTGTCATTGGCTTGATTGAACAATTCTTTGATGTCTGTAAGACATAAAAAATCACAATCGATGAATAGTGCCCACCCTTTGTAACCTGTCAGCATGGGCACAAAGAAACGCGAAAACGTAAACTCCGTGGATGCTTTGGCGTCTACATCTCGAGTGTATATGCCTAATTCTTTCAGTGTGGGTAATTTTATAGGATAAACCTGTGCGTTGGGATTGTGTTTTTGTATGGAATGTTTGGCAACCTGAAAGGCGATGTCCTCTCGTGAATCCCAGCCAACAAATACTCTCATCTCTGTCATTGCTTGTTTATATAGTAGTGAATTTGTTGCCAATTGTCAACCTTGACAATCCTGTCGTCGTCACACTGTGAATTGTATGATTGTTTCATTAAAAAAGTTTTTAAACCCATTTGTGCACCAATTTGTGCATTAGAAATCTTGTCTTCGATCCATACACAATTTGTTCCTCGGTATTTCTCTAACCATTTTTCTTTGCTTTCCCCGAATCCCACTGTGTCCATTCTATTGAACACTCCCGGAAAGTGTGCTTCCAAATTCATTTTACGCAGGGCAATTGCATAGGGATCAAACCCCATTGCCGTGCAGGCATGGACTTCCCATCCTTCCTTTTTCAAGGTCAAGAGAACTTCTTTGGCATCCTTCCATGGTTCCAAGAATCCCATCCATGCTGAGTTATTGTGTGCCTGCATTATCGACTCGAAATTCTTGTATGAATCATATTCGGTCGGATCGTCAATGTTCACACCGGGATGATAGTGTTCAACATACCTGTGAAACTGTTTAGACCAGTTGAGGCAAACGCCGTCTATATCTGTTAAAATTATTTTCATGTTCTCTTTCTTTGCGAGGGCGGGGACCTGGTAAGAGGTCCCGTACTTACCTACAACGCCCTCAATGGTACGGTCTGTAGGATTCGAACCTACAAGTCTTGTGGACAATAAGTTTTTACCTTATCGCGTCTACCATTCCGCCAAGACCGCATCGTTATTATAACATCTTTTCTTGGCATCTCCTACGGGAATCGAACCCGTGTCTTCACCGTGAAAGGGTGATGTCCTAACCGCTAGACGAAGGAGACATCTATCTGAGTTTGACAACCTGGTAGTTTTGTTCACCTTGCCAACTCAACTTAAAGTGTACAACATCTTTGTCTTTTGTCAAATACAGCATATTGTAGAATGATTCTCCACGTATATCGTTCTCTGTTAGCCATACATCAAACTGAGATTTAATTTTAAATGCCTTGCTCATGCCTTTGGGCCATCCTCCTGGTGCAGGAATGTAGATTTTCCATTTGTATTTCAGTTCGGCGTCTTTGTAAGTTTGTGGAGGTTGGTTAGGATTCATCGTCGACGATGGAACAAACCAAATGTATTCTATCAATTTGGCTGGCATTCAAAGCTGTGTGCAAAGGTATTGTGTCGGTGTGCCACCATGTGTTGGCAGGCATGTGTTTGACTTCATCGCCTATTATCATCAAACAACCTTCGGCTGTTATCATGGGATAGTGTAGACGTGTGTTGTCATCGTTGTGCCAACTCAGACAAGTCTTTGGTTTCATCTTCATCAATCTTATCCTGCCCAGTTTATCTGCATACTTGCTCTTGAGTGCTTGGTAGACTTCTTCGAACAAAGTACCTTTCAACTGTTCACACAGCACTGTAAAATCTTTTTCCTTTTTAGGATTGGACAATTCAGGAACTATCCTCTCCATGGTGCCATCTTCATTCTTGATCCTGTAAGAGTTTTTCCAATCATACGTCAGACTGCCTGTGCCGAATTCGTAATCAGTGGGATTTTCTGGAGTGGTGTTGATGCAGATGCTGTTGTTTTCGTTCCAGTGTAGGATTTTTTCATCGATGAGTCTGTTCAACTCGGAGTTCAAATCTAAAACTGGTAGATCGTTAACAGGTGTAAAGTGAGTCATTGTCCATACTTATCAGAAAAAATATTTGAGGGACACAGAAATTGTTCTTCCTGGTTGACTGTATCCATATGGCCTTTGGAAATTCAAATCTGTAACATTTTCTATTGCAGTCTTAATGATTAAATCATCTTTGATCAAATAGTTTGCTCCTATGTTAGTGAAGTGCTGATGGTTCCTATCTACTATGGCGTAACTTGTTGGGTGAATATCTCTGTGTTCTCCATAATACTGCCAGTCATACCACAAATTTAGTTTATCGTTTACTTGATGATCCACTCCTATGTTTGCCTGCCACCATGGGCGTCTTGTCATTTGTGTGTCTGTGGAATCTTGTGCAGAGACATACATCAATCCTATTTTCAATGATGAATCGTCCACTTGTGTCCTGCTTGAAAAATCCCATCCATTTATTTTGGTCTTGCCATCAGTGTCATTGGTGTATGTTGAATTGGCGTAGTTGATTTGATCTGTGATTTCGGTAGAGAAGAACATGCTTTTGCTTTCAAAAGTGTACCATTTATCCTGTGTGTATGTTTTGATACCTATCTCGTATGTTACTGATTTTTCTTCTTTAAGATTGGGATTTCCTGTGTATCCAAAATTGTCCGCACCATACATCTCGTACAGCGTCGGTGCTTTGAATCCTGTGCTGGTTCCTGCAACAAGAGTCATCACATCGTTTAACTTATATCCGGATCCGAGCCTATATGTGGTCACAGGATTGTGCAGGCTGTTCCAGTCCTTCCTCACTCCGCCATTGATAATAAATTTGTTCTTTTCCCAATCAGCATTAATGAAAGTCGCATAATTTTCCGCATCTTTGTCAACAGACGAATTGTATGATCCTCTGTTTTGGAACTGTGCAGAGTAAAACTGTAAGTCCGTGCCGATGGTGTAATCCACTGTCCCCACTTTGTCTGTGTAACTGATCACAGAGTGTTTGTTCTGGCTGTCGTAGTCATCAATTTCGGAACCGTTGATGTATTGACGATCATGCGAGTTGTAATCGATCACAGCATTCCAGTTGTTGCCTTCGTATCTCAATTGATAAAAATAAAACTTTGCGTCTCCGGTGTAGTCAGAGTCGTCCACGCCACTACCGTCCAGTTCGGTCTCCGAATTCCTGTACACTATGGTCGACTTCAGCAAACCGCTGTTCAACCAATGTTCGGAGTCAAAGTTGATCGTTTGATAAGAATACCCATCATCGTCACCGTCCTTGACAACAGAGTAACCGTCGGATTGATCTTGTGTGGCCTTGATCGAATAGTTGCCCGACCCGTTGGCAAAACCTTTGTGAACATCTACCGCGCGGGTGTTGTTGGAACCATAGGTGACTGTTGCTTGGTCCACGAATGTAGGACTTGTGTTGATGTTGACTGCACCTCCTATGGCGCCCGATCCGAAAAATGTGCTCTGTGATCCTTTGTAAATGTCAATGCCTGTCGAATATTCTACGGGATCATTGCCCGCATCGAACAATCCGTTGGTGGTGGAATGATCGGTTATGGGTGATCCGTTTATCATGAAAAGCGTGTGATTAGAATCGGTACCTCTGGTGAACACCGATGTCTGTTGTCCCTTACCACCCGAGCGTATGGATGTGATGGATGAATTAGTGTTTAATAGATCACCTATCACAACCGAGTTGTTATTGTTTTTGGGGAAAACTGTGTCCACGTTCACAGTGTAGGTGCTGAGTCCTGTCGGATACAGGAAATAGATCGGTATGGTTATTTCAAGCTCGGCTTTGGCCGAAAAAGGAAATATAACCGCCAGCCAGATGATTAAGATTTTTATAATTAGGTGTTTGTATAGCATGTTTTAATATTATATAGAATAATATCGTGCTTGTCAATGTGTTGGTAAAAAACGGAATAGCCATGACATAACAGTTGATGAGTCCTTGCAGATCATAACCATACCAACCACTGGTCCATACACCAAAGTTAGTAATCAAGAAAAATATCACGCTGGAAACAATCGGTCCACGTCCGAAGTAGGCAATTAAAAATAGAGAACCATACACCCAAGCCATGAAACTGTGCCAACCTAATATCATGTCTGTGAACATGTACACCAATAACGCCGGCAACAGAGTATAGTGTCCCCCCAAACTGAAGATGGCCAACACAGGAGTGAAATTAGGAGGATGTGGTAAAAATCGTGACACCAAGATGAGGAATAAAAGGAAAATCTGTATGTGATTGATTTTGTTCAGCATTGTCTAATTGTATTAGGTATATGTCCTGTTGTCAATAATCTTGACAGACGACTCCTAAAATTGTATATTATAAGTACCGATTATGTACAGCGATCTTTTATCTTTTGGCGACGTCATCAAACTCGATTACTACGTCGAATGCCATAAGCTATTAGAGGAAATAGAACCGTTCGAATGGCTGAGATACAACCCAAGGAAACCCATTCCAAGGCATGGACTGAGCGTTACCAGTCTCAATGGAACCAGAGATGGCATAGATTTAGATTCGTTGTATGAGTACAACAAGGAAAACAACACGAATTACACAGAGCTCGATTTCAAGACCAAAACCGATGTCTATCATGCGAGCGAGGAAACAAGAAAGGCAGTAGAACCGTTCGACGCCGAAATTTCACGCACCCATTTTTTGAAATTGGATGCTGGTGGATATTTTCCCGCCCACCGCGATTGGAGACATTTGGAACAGCAGACAAGTTTCCGAGTTTTAGTTCCTATAAAGAACTGCAATCCCCAAGACATGTACTTCATATATGATGGAAAAATACTAAATTTCCAGCACGGTTTTCCTTATTTTGTGAACACAAACAAGGAACACTGTCTGTTTTCGCTCTCAGGAAATAGTATTATGTTGGTACTTAATGTAGAGTGCAATTCAAAAACGTTAAATACAGTTATAGGAAGGATGGCATCAAGATGACAACATGGTTTATAGTAATATTATGTGGAATAGTATGGTCTCAGATAATTTCTCACTGGGGAGCATCTATCCTACTTCACAGACATTACTGTCACAAGCAATTTAGAGTACCCGGATGGTTTGAAACCATTGGGTTGGCCATGCTGATGATCGCTTGTATCAGAACACCGATAGGTTGGATAGCATCACACAGGATGCATCATGTCCATTCGGATACAGAACATGATCCCCATTCTCCTAAGTTTGTAGGCTTTTGGAAAGTGCTTTCAACGACATGGGAAATTCCAAACATACCTCCAAGATACGCAAGAGACTTGTACAAGAATCCTAAGCTTGTTTTTTGTCATAATCACTGGGGTAAAATTTTAATCGGAGCCAATGTTATCAGCTTTCTAATACATCCATACTTTTGGGTGGCATTTTGTGTTGTTCCTTTCATATTTGCAAAAATAGGTTTTGGACTTTTGAACACAGTGGGCCATTCCAAAGGACCAAGCAATGTGCCTTGGCTCAATCTGTTTATCGCTGGTGAAGGATATCATAAAAATCATCACGAGAATTTCAGAAGAGTAAGATTACACAAATGGGACACGGGTGGATGGATAGCAGAAAAATTTTTCAAAAACTATGGACAAAAAAGAGACACTTCTAAGTCAGTCGTTAGCAGTTAGAACTTTTCCACTCAACGAAGTCAAACAGCTGTGTGATAATTTTTCTATCGAACATCATCATGAAGTTGCAAAACCAAAATCTAATATAGTCGATTGGCTCGCGCCGATGGTGGACCTTTCAGAATTTAAACATTTCTATCCGGCCAACGGAGTCACGGAAGGTTTGAACTATTGGATGATGCAGGAATCGAGATCGATTCAAGTCAAGGACGGAGAGTATGCCTGGGTGGAGGGCAAGCAAGAAGGTGATGTTCATTACATCAGTTGTCCCAGTTCAGTTGACGGAAATTTTTGCGAAATCCCCACAGACAAACCAGTGGTTTTAGATTTGGCATATATTGGCTCCACTAAGATCGGCAAGTTAGATATACCAAAGAACGTAGAAAAAGTTTTCTTTTCATTGAGCAAAAGTTTCGGATTAAGAAACTATAGGATAGGTTATTACTGGTCAAGAAGAGCCGATCCTATGTTGGAAAAATTGATCTACTCTGCAAAGTATTACAACTATTATTCATTCGCATTGGGTGAAAAAATAATAGACCAATTCCCCATTGATTTCGTGCATGGCAAATTAGGCCATATTCAGCGAGACCTTTGCAAAGAATTGGACCTAAATCCCAGCGATTCATTATGGTTGGCAACCACTACAGATCAAGCATATAATAAGTTTAAGCGAGGAGACACGAATCGTGTTTGTTTAAGCGGTTTGATAGAAAAAGCATATTATGATAAATCCATTTAGATCGATTGAGTCTATAGTAGGACTTTCTGATACACAGTTATTAGATTTGGCCAATACAATACACAAAGAAGGCGTAGCGGTTTTTTATGATCAAAATTTAACTATGTCCGACCTTGTAGAAGTTTGTAAAAAATTCGGCGAGTGCGAAACCCCCAATCTTTTCATGAATCCCAAGGAGCATCCAGAAATTTCTTTGGTGACAGGAAAACGCAAGGATGACGGTCAAAAAATAGGAATGTTTGGAGACACGGAATTGGGCTGGCATTCGAACGGAAACTCGAGGCACTTGATTGATAAAATTCTCATAAGTTTGTATTGCGTTGAGGAAGACATCAACACCACCCTGAGCGTGTGTCACACTTCCAAACCTTTTTATGACATGAGCCAAGATGAACAGGAGTATTGGAAGTCCATCAAAATAAGGTTAAAATTTGTTAACAACACAGTGTACAGTCTTGAAGAAGGTGACCCTGAACTGGAATTCATGAGCAAGCACAAAGGAAGCATCAGGAAGTTGGTCGATCAACACCCGCACACTGGAGATTTTTATTTCTATTTTCCATATCACTTCATAATCGGAGCCTGGGAAGGATCTAAAAAAATTGATCATACAGAATTAGTAAACAAATTGATGCCCAAAATATTCCAATCCAGATATCAGTATCATCATATATTCAAAAAAGGAGATCTGTTGTTGATGGATCAGTTTACAAGTTTACACAGACGCACTCCGGTAATGGACAAGGAAAGATTGTTATGGAGAGTGGCCAGCGATTTCAAAAGGATACATGATGAACAAAAATCTTGAAAGATATCTGTACAGAGCTCAGTTCATAACACCCCAGAAGGCGGACGAGGTCAGGAATGTTTTAGACACAGAAACAACTTGGGTGAACTTTGACTACAAAGGACCTGAGAATATCTGTGTGCAGGATAATCCTCAGATTCCATACCATGTCACCGAATTGGGTCTTGAACATCAGATGACAAAATATTTAGAAACTCAAATTGACCGTGTTGTGGATGATTACATACACAACTATCTACAAGATATCACTTGGTTCACTTATTGGAATGGCAAGACACGATTCTATTATATTAGATATCCAACCGGGTCTGATGGAATGGGAACCCATGCGGATCACGTGAGGAACATATTCGACGGAACCAGGAGGGGAATTCCAACTCTGACTGTGCTTGGATCATTGAGTGACGAGTACGAAGGAGGAGATATTGTGTTTTGGCAAGACACACCCAAAAGATTGAAAAAAGGTGAAGTTTTTATCTTTCCTTCTATTTTCCTTTATCCGCATGAAGTAACTCCTATCACCCAGGGCACACGATACTCATTCGCTGTTTGGATATGGTAGACAAGAACATTCCATGGCCCACGATAAATGACCAAACCTCTGAGTTTGTGAATGTGCCTCTTATAGAAAATTACAAATTCAAGGACATGTGGTACCTTGACACAGAGCAAGCCAAACCTTTGTTCGAAAAACAAGCAGACATCATCATACAAAAACAGTGCAAGGGAATAGTAGATGTGGGGTGCAGACACGGCCCCGTAAATGCTATACTGCACGAAAAGGGTTACACAGATTACAGATACATGGGATTTGACACATCAGTCGAGCCCATAGAGTTGGCCAAACAACAATGGATACAGTTTCCAAACATAGAATATAGGAATGTGTCATGGAATGACAAATCTAAAATCACAGTGGACTTTGATGTTGATCAAGTCATATGGAGTGGTGTTTTGATATACCAGCCGGACGAGCACCATCAAGTTTTCCATGATATCACTGTTGATTTATATAAAAGTAAAAATGCAATCATAGCTGAAGTATATCATGATCAGAAATACAAGGAAGACAGGCTCCTATTAAATACCATTACACACGAAATGGATCAATACTCGCAGAGATACTCACAGGTTGATCAAACTCTTTTGGATTGTGAAATATTTTCCGGAAGGAGACTTGTCCTTGACATTACGATATAGAATAGAAAAAAGAAAAGTTGACGTCAGCAAGCGGAAGTATGTCAACATGGACCCTCACAACGATCGACCAGATTACGATCATCTCCAAATCCATGATCAATATGTTGGTTACAAAGACGCATTCTACACTCCGATCGATATGCCTAAGATTGATGTCGATCTCGATCATATAGAATCACTTTGGTCAGACCCAAGCATGGAAAAAGGAACAACTGCCGGCACCATCGCTGTGGGCAAAGTTTTGTTTTTAAAAATGAACATGTTCACATATGTGGATGGCAACCCGCCTTGGTATGCATGGGCAAAAAGTGAAATACCGCACATATGTGATTTCATCGACCAACTGCCTTTCAAATCTATAAGACAGTGTGCGTTTGTGCAACCACCCGACGTTACACCGCCACACTATGATGAGCCATTGACTATGACTCCACATCTCAGAGATAGTGCTCCGTCACAATACAGGATAAGGTGGAGCAAAGTTACAGACAAAGATAATGAGATATTTTACATGAGCAAGGATTCCGGAGCAACCAAAATTTACCCTGTGCTACCAGATGAAACCAACACATACGTTTATGATGGTTCTGTGTGGGAACATGGCACTGATCGTGGATTTAAAATGAGCGAAAGAGCATTAATTGTCATGTCGGGGATACTGGATATCCCAAGGCATCATGCTCTGTTAGAAAAATCTATGGACAAATACAAGGATTATGTTTTGTATGACAAAGAATTCGAACATACCATATCTCAAAGTTAATCTCACAGTTCCGGTTTTAGATATTTGCGATGAAGCAAGTCATTTGCTTGAAAACAGAATGTATGAGCCTCATAGATCGGATGATGGTCGTGGTTGGAACGTGTTTACTCTTTATGGTGAGGGAGAGTACATAACGATTGGCGGCAATTGGGGAGATCCTGCAAAATATCATTGGACTGACCTTGCAAAAAAGCACTGTCCAAAAACTATCGAGTGGTTACAAAGTTTGCCATACACAGAAATTTATAGAGCAAGATTTATGTTTTTGGAGCCGGATGGACACATCAAGATACATCACGACAAAGAACCCAACGAGATTTTAGGACACACAGTCGTCGACGATGCCATGAACATAGCAATCAAACATCCGCAAGGCTGTTACATGAGGCAGGTGTACAAGGATCATTACAATGAAGTACCTTTTGAAAATGGCGCCGCATTTTTCTTCAACAATAGATACTTCCATTATGTACACAATAACAGCAATGAAACAAGGATCCATATGATCATCCATGCAAAATGGTTGCCCTTAAACACTGAATACACTAAAATCAAATTGTTAGAAAAGAATTATTTAGATCACGACGAATTCGCATATTCGAACAACCCATGGAACAACAAGGAAGCATTAGATGAAAAAATCTCAGCATATACACCAGACCTGTCTTATTGTTGTTGAAAACTTAAACCAACAAGGAGACCATTTCGAAATCGGTGCTTGCCAAAATTATACCAGCAGTATGATTTATGAACTCCAAACCAAAGTTCCGGAGATGGCCATATACACTGTTGCTTCATATGATGAGGCCATGACCCATTTTGATAAGCACAAATATGTTTTCGTTTCTTCGATCGGAAATTACATAGAGTGGTACAACTTCAGTTACATCATTGACAGGATGGCCCAAGAAAATCTTGCATTGGTTGGACACATATTACACAAGCGTGGATATTATGAAATACATGATCAAGTTTTTGTGATTGATTCAGAAAAATGGAAGCAGGCCGGCAGTCCGCACATTAGAAAATCCGTCAAAGACAAAGCATGTGCTATTGAGAGAGATCCCGGAAACATTCACCACGATTACACACCAAAGTGGATCAAGGCGGATCAGAATTCACTTGCACAACCTTACAATATTCCTGTGGATGGCATGTTCCTTGGTTCTCAATTGATATCGGAGTTCGCCCATCAAAAACTGAACATGTCTGCATTCAACAGCCTTGAAAGAAAACACAAGTATTATCTATATGGAGGGACAGAATGGTTTTATCCGGCTCTGTTCATGACAGAAAGTTATGCATTTTGTAACGAACCTTTAGAGAAGATGGCGGATGAAATGCCCACTGATGTTGAACAGTACTTTGGCATAGCCAGTCCCTACTATATATTGGCACTGTCATACAAAAATCCCCAATGCAAGGATTGGCAAATCTTTGACAACAGCCACATACAATTATTATATTGCAAATGGGTATTAGAAAAATTGCCAACATTCGGATATGATGTCAAACACACACTTTCCGCATTTCTGAGAGAATATCCTTGGATCAAATCTAAAGATTTTGAAGCCATCGACACAAACCCATATTTGGAAAAAATTATCAATTACATTCAACGCATGGTCAAACCCTACGACTTGGGTAGCGTGAATTATATAGAACAAAATATATGGGTGGATCAAGAAATTAATATTTTAAACAAGCCGACCTTGGCCTACACGTCAAACGTTTTTAGATACCAGCCCGCTAGCAAATGGATGCCACTGTCAAAACAAAAACAAGCAGAAATAAAATTTTTAAATATTTTAAAAAGCAATCCCAATGTTCATACCATTGTGAATGATATGAAAACAGAAAGGATCAAATGATGCAAATACACTGTTTTGGAGATTCTAATGTATGGGGAGATGAGCAACCAAACTGCACTATAGGTGTAGATTCACAACCCAGCAAGACTACTTTTCCTTATTACCTTGCAAAAAAGTTCAACATCGAGACTGTGAACAATCATGCTGTGTCGGGAGGATCTTTGCAGTTGGTTTGTGACAGTGTGCTTTTTAATTTTTTACCTAAGAAATTTCCGTTGGATGACATCATCATTGTCTATCTACCCAACTGCTCTAAATATTCGTTTGTGACAAATGATAGAAAAGAATATAATAAAATCCGGGATATCATAAGATATCGATTAAGATCATGTGTGTATGATAATGATCTTAAGAAGGACACGGTCGAATGGATGATGCGACACATGTGGCATGAACAAGCATTGTATTACAACGTCATCAAGCATGTTACAACCATCGATGTGTTCCTTAAAGACTATAAAAATGTTTTCTATTTTTGGAACACAAGACATCATCACAGTAATTTTAGAAAAGGCCAAGACGGGTTGGATTCTGAATTAAATTTTAGGAATGCTTGGTTCCCCACTGACGATCTTGCAGAACCGTTCATAGGAAATAGCGTTTTTGACAGCGATATTATAGAACATCATGATCCATTATTCGAAAACATAGCCAAACGCACAGTTGATTGGGATATTTTATCAGTATTCGATAGGATAAGCGACCAATTAAATGTACATAAATACAAACAGAAGCATCATGCACCACAGGTTCATGAGCATTATGTTGATACATTTTTGTATGAACATATTAAGGAGAAAATGAATGTCGATTGAAAGTCCTATTGTTAACGATTATGTGATCGAGTTACCACAACTTATAGATTTATTGCCGACTCCGGCAGAAGTACTCGCAATGAAATCTGCCAAGGTTGATGTGGTTGATCCGGAATACACTTCTGCATGGGATGGCCAAAGATGGTATTTGATCACCGACAACTCAAAAAGCGAAACGGTCATCAGCAAGTTTAATTCTGCACACATGACAGCTTATCCTGAAGTATGGTTAGTAGAAAAGGAAGCAGACAAATGGGTACGCCCACACATCGACACAGACAGATTGGTTGTTTTAATTTACCCAATTGTTCCTTCATCTTACGATATCCAATTCACCGATAAATGGGAAGGCGACAACAATTTCTTTTTCAGATCATATGAGAACACAACTCCATATGAGTATAATGTTTTGCACACCCATACCTACACGTGTCCTACTCTTTTGAACAGTAAAATTCCACATTGTCTACCATCCACGGCTGCCAAAACAACTTTCCAAATTTCCTTGTATTTTGGTTACGATGATTGTTCTGACTGGGCAGGGATAGTCAACACTTACAACAGCGGTGGGTTGATCACACTTTAATTTTTCTATGTACAATGATTTTGTCATAGAACTGCCCCAACTTTCAAATTTATATGACGAACAAAAGCTTTGGCAAGCCTGTCAGTCCAACCCCAGCCATGACAACAAAAATTATGGAGTGAAATGTTGGGAAGTGCCTTGCGATCAACCAGAAGTCAAACACATCTTTGATTTGATCAATCAGGACATCATGACTCAACCATTGATTGGTTGGTTGATGTACAAGTACAAAGATGAGTGGCTGAAACCCCACGTCGATGTTGGCAGAGATGCGATATTGATGTTCCCCATACAGCCGAAAAATTACACCATATCTTTTTTAGACAACAAAGAAGACATGAATACGATATACGAACACACATATGTCTGTCCTACCATCGTGAATTCCAATGTTTTGCACTGTGTGTACGACAAGGGAATAGAAAGAAAATTCTTTCAGATAAGTTTCTCTTTTGACAATTGCACCTGGGATGATGTTATAAAATATGTTTACGATGGAAAATTATTACATAAAACTCTACAGTGATAACCCAGAAGCACATCGCTCCCTGATTGAAGACTTCAGACAAAAAACATTTGATGAAGGAAGCACCAGCCTATCTCATAAGAAATACAACTGTGATGACCCCAACATAGAAACATGGATGTTCTTTGTGGACGATAAACTGGCATCCATCAGTGCCGCGGAAAAGTCACACTACACAAATGATCCTGATATTGCTGTTAGGGTTTGCAGATATCACATCCTAAAACCATATAGATTCTCTCATGCTGGTTTGATCATGGGCGAGAAACAAGTGCAGTGGGCAAGACAAAAAGGATTCCAAATACTTTACATCACTCATGACATAACCAATAGGGCAATAAATCGTCTGTACCAAAGGAAGCGTAAAATGACCGTGCCGACATTTCATCGACACACAAACAGTGAATGGTACACTTCGTTAGAGGTTGAAAAGGATTTTCTGTTCAAGACGGGTGATCTTTTGCAGTACGTTTACAGCATAAGACTTCAGGACAGTGGTTTCGAGTGGCGTCCAGAGTCATCATACATACTTTACCAAAAACACGACGGTGAAATTTATTAGTGATTGGTGGGCCTTAAAGGATTCGAACCTTTGGCCTTATCTTCCGCAAAGATACGCTCTGTCCAACTGAGCTAAAGGCCCACCAATCACTGGAACGCTGGCGGAAGGACTGGGATTCGAACCCAGGAAGGAGTTGCCCCCTTGTCGGTTTTCAAGACCGGTGCTTTCAACCACTCAGCCATCCTTCCGAATAGATCAAGCACTTTTTTGCTGGGTGCAAACACCAAGCCCGGTCTCTAAAAACACAGTGTGAGACCTCTATGTGCTTATTTTTTAGTATTATAACACAAAAAGTTGATACAAAGCAATTATATTCATTGTCGAGAACCATCCCGTCAGTACAACTATCCAAGCCGCTTTTCTCATCACAGCCGCTACTAAACTTGTGACACTGCCTAAAAAATAGAATGGCACGAATATGTCGGGCCTTGGTGCCAAAACAGTGTAAGTCAATATTGCGGATCCTGTCATCACGCATATGGCGGAAAACATTTCAATCCAAAATGCTGTGGGATTGGATGTGTAAGATTCCTTCCAGAATTTTATAATTTTATTCAAAGTATTTTTTTATTATTTCAAGTTGATCATCATATTCTGCTATGACTTTGAGTTCTTTTTCGATTGCCTCTAACACGTCAGGATGTTCTCCAACTCCTGCCGAGTTTTTTAGATACACTTCAACATTCATTGCATGTTTGGCTATGTGTCCTTTGGCGTGTTCTTTGAGAGCCTGTATCATATTTTCTCTGTTATACATTTTCATTTTATTTCCTTTTGTTGGTGGAGGATAGCGGGATCGAACCGCTGACCTCCTGAATGCAAATCAGGCGCTCTCCCAGCTGAGCTAATCCCCCAACGTTGGTGCCGGCACACGGACTCGAACCGCGGACCTGATGATTACAAATCAACTGCTCTACCAACTGAGCTACGCCGGCATTAATCACAGTAACCGTCGTCTTCGATGACAATGATTTCTGGTTTTTTTACTGTGTTCATGTTATGATATTATATATGAGAATTGTGGGGGTGTCAACGCACCCCCTGATTGATTGTTATTTTAGTTTTTTTGCGATTGCTTTAAGCAACACACCATATGCTGGTAGGAACACAATTAATCCCACCACAATCTTTGTGAGCGTATTGTTGAACGCCACTGGTCCCACCCATGGTTGCGGATAAAACGCTGTGTAAAAGAAAGTGTAGGTGTCAATGATGTTGGCCACGATGGTTGATAGTGCTGGTGCAGCCCACCATGCTTCTGTCCATCGTTCTCTGATGTGCTGGAACACATACACGTCAAGCATTGTGCCCACTGCGTAAGCAGTACCTGATGCGATACCCACTCTGTATGCGTGTTCGTCACCGAGTGCTAACAGCACTAACACTGAAGCCACGATGGCTGGAATGATGGCAAGTGCCACGACAGCTCTGCCGGCCTGCTTGCCAACCAATCTAACTGTCAAGTCGGTCGCTACTACGACAATCGGAAATGTGAACGCCGCCGCAGCTAATGGAAATTCTCCGAACAACGGAAGATCCGCTCCTGGAAACAGATTAAATCTGATCGTAACAAGATAATTCGACACCGCAATAACCAGCGTGTGTAAAATTACTAAGTTTCTCACAAGTGTCTTATCAACACCTGATAACAATTTACTAAACATTAATGTTCTCCTCTATTTTGGATACAAGTATTTTAACAAATTATTTGATAAAAGTCTACAAATTGAATTAAAAAAATTGTGGATTAATAGTGGTGATATGGAGTAAAACGAGATGCGTCTAATACTTTGTGATCAAGTCTGTAAGCACCTATATGGTAGGATTCTTGGCGTGTTTTTTGTTGTTTTTTACGGCGTAGAGCACGAAGATAGAGTCTTGACACTCTAAACATCGTTGCCCATTCTTTCACGTCGTATAGCATCATTTAGTAGATGCCTTTTCTTGCGAGTTCACGCTGTCTTGCTTCTAAATCGTAGATGTCTACTGACTGAGCAAGATATGATTCCACCCAATCACGTTTGGATTGTGGAGTGAACCATTCGAGTATTGCTCTGAGAGTTTTCATTATGCTACTTCTTTCATTGAGTCAAGGTGATTGGGGAATCTGCCTTGTTTTTGATATGTTGAATACGCCCACTGCCAATCAGTTCCGTATTCTGTCCTGCAAAAATTGATAATGTTTTCGTTGTTATCACTAAAAAAACTATTGATAAAACGAGTAAACTGACCAAGACTTCTTGCAGTATGTTCAAATGCTTTGTACATTTATTGTCCTTTCTTTCCATTAATAAAATCTAATTCGTCTGTTGTGTAAATCCACATATTAGTAAACGTATTTGAACGCCTTGTCTGTGTTTTTTTCAGCACCAATTCTGTGTAACTTTTGAATTGATGTTAGTAATTTGAATAATAATTTCATTGTCTGTCCTTTTTTATTGTGTTTAAGTCAATACTAATTTATGACAGAAAAATCATAAAATACAGTGTTAATACAATGGGTCAGTTGTGCAAAAAAAACACTGTTGGTTGTGCATGACGGATAATTATTTTGCACATGGCATATAGAATCAAGGACAAACTCACATTCATCCATCTTCCAAAGAACGCTGGCACATCAATCAGCCGATGGATAGAACAAAATACCAATTATCAATATGATGGTCAGAGGCACCAACACATTTCTGCTTTACCATTGGATTGGCAAGACAATGTTTTTTGTGTGGTAAGGAACCCTTATCAACGAGCGGTATCTTGGTATTACTTTGTCCAACAGATGCTGGATAAAAAAACCAAAAGAAAAACTAATTTGTCTTTTATAGAACCACAGTTAGAAATTTTATCAGAAGGTTTTGAACAGTTTGTATCGGTTTACTTTAACTATGTGTTCAGCAAAAGCAAATTCAGGAACGCTTCTCATGTCATGACCCTTAAAAGTATTGCCCAATCAAATTTTGTTGGCGATGACTTCAAAGGTATTGCAATTAGATATGAAAACATACACAAGGATTGGAAAATTATCCAGGAGATTGTTGGTTGTCATGTGCCTTTACCTGTGACTAACATCACAAATTATGGCAACACATTTAGATGGAAAAAACTGTACAATGAAAATTCATACAGGGCAGTGTCGAGATTGTTTGAGAAAGATATCAAACAATTTGGCTATTCCTTTACAGATTAGCGTCTTCCATGCCAGCAACTCTTAGCTTGACTATGTTGGTGATGTGCCACTGTTTTTGATCCAGTGCTTTGATCACACCCAACCACTTGTTGCGTAGCAGTGCCCATTCGTTGACGATTGATTCGTAATCGCACACCTCATCTTCGCCTTCTGCGTATTTTTCAGCATCGCGTGACGTCAGTGCTCGTTGATAGTTTTCCAAATACTTTTTGTAGTGTTTGGTCTTGAGTTTGCGTAATTGTATTTCGAGATGTTTGAGGATTCCCTCTATCTCTTGCAGTTGACGGAATCTTGATTCCACCACGCCCGGCATTGCCGCTGATTGTTTTTCCAGATTACCGTGAAGTTTTACTTCTGCAGAGGCTTTGTCAAGTTCTGCTTCATAATAAGCAATCGCATCTGGTATTTTAGAAATGTCCTGGGTTACTTGTGAGAACCAGTTCATGCATCCTCGTAGTCTTCTTGATCTTCTTCGATGTCAAGGTTGTAGCGTATTGCTTCATCCAAATCATCATCGTGGCCTAAAAGTTCCTTCAGTTCCTCATCGTCGACACCATTGTCCATGGCAATGTCCACGAATTTTTCCGCCACTACAGATTTATCTTTGGCTGGAACGTAGGCTTTTATCAACCCCCAAACATCAATCAACATCTGTGTCTCCATCGTCAGTATCAACAGCAGTTTGTTCTGCTTGCTCCTTTGTAATCGAATTACTTACCTCAGACATGACAATTTCTAAGTTGTCCTTGCCCCAGTTTTTTCTGTAATCCAATATTTCCTTTCCGTCTGCTGTTATATATTTCAATCTGTTGCCTGACTGTGAAATAAGGCCTTTTTTCTCGAATAGATCTAATAGTCCTGAATATGGATCCATGCCTGTTTCATAAGGAATTTTTAACTGCACTCCTTCAAATGGTTTTGCAAAACGAGTCTTCATGACCTTGCAGGCTGAACGAATACCTCTCACGTCAGTGACTTTGTTGCCGTCTTCATCTTCTTTGAGTTTTAATTTTTTCATTGCTACCACAATTGATGATGCATAAATGAATCCTTGCCCGCCTGATATCTTGTCATCTGGGTCAAACATGTCCTGTGATGCATATGTATGATTAGTTGCCACCATGCCCACATTGTAGGAACCAAACATGTTCACACAGTTACGAACTAGTGCTGTGAGTGCCTTGGGTTTTCTACCCAGATCGCCCTTCATGTCACCTTTTTCAAACTGATCAACGTCCGTTGGGGTCAGCATCATGCCCAGTGAATCTAAAACAAATAATACTTTGGGTCTTTCCTGTGGATCTTTATCACCATAATCTGCCTTGTACTCTTTCATGAAGTTTGATATGGTCTTTGCCACATCATCGATCATGCTCATGCCTAATCTCAACAGTTTGTCTTCGGATGTGTCCACGCCTATCGCTTGTAGCCATGCTTCGTCCAGTGCATTTTCTGAATCAATCAGGATCACAAAAATATCATTCTTTTGTGCTTCTCTGATGATGTTACCGGAACAAATATATGATTTGCCAGAACCAGATTCGCCGGCAAACACAGTTACTTTGCCCAAGGGAATGCCCTTGTTGAAATCACCTGATATCAAGTAGTTCAGTGCATAATTGCCTGTTGAAATCCAATCTGTTGGATCGTTGAATCCTATTCCAAGTCCATCGATCGATTTTGTGATAGACTTTCTAAATTTTGTTACATCAAACGGTTTGACCATGTGTTAATTCCTTTTGCTTATTATATGTGATTATCATAAATGTGTCAATGGGGGCATTTCTGCCCCCTATGGTATTATGACTTTTGTTGTCTTGCTCTGATCATCGCAAGGATGTCTTCTGCTTTGGAATTACCACCACCGGTTGGTGCTGGTGCAGTTTCTTGCTGTGGAGCAGGCTCGGGTGTCGCAGTCACAGTTGGTTGTGCAGTTTGAGTTTTCACTGCTTCTCCTTGTGGAAGTGCTGTGGTTCCACTGCCTGTGGCAGGTGCTTTTAATCCTGCTGGTCTAAAGTATTGTGAATACTTTTCTGCGTCATAGGGCTCACCATCCACTGATGCCCTGAACATCTCTTCCATGACCTTGATTTCAACTTCTGTTGGTTTCTTGGGTAGGAAGTCGGATAGATCATACAATCCGTGTGTGCCGATAGCACCATTCTGTTCTTCGGTCAGTGGAGACGTTTTTCTTGACCATTTGGATGTTGAGTAATCCGCATAACCACCTTTTGTGGTCTTGTTGATTCTGAAGTCAACTCCTCTGGTGTAGTCAGTCGGTAGATCCTCCATCTCAGGATCCATCAGTGCAGATTTTATTATATTGAAAATCTGTGGACCAATGATGAAACGTCTGATTGGATTTTCTGGAGTAGCATCTTCCTGCAGTGGAGATGATACCACGAAACCTTGGAATATGTACGAACGCTTCTTCCAATACTTTCTGCCCAAGTCTTCCAATGATTTGTCTTTGAACCATTGTCTCACTTCTGCGAGAATTGGACATGCATCACCATACATTTCCATACAAGGCACTTGTACCTGTACGGGACCTGATGAAGCATCACCCTTCACAGAGTTGAATGGTAATTTGATCATTGCTCGCTCTGTCCAAAAGAATGTGTTGTTCTTATCACCGTCTGGTAAAAAACGAATCACTGCTTCTGAATTTTCTGGGATGTTCCAGTGTGGATATATTGCGTTGTCTCCAATTTGCCCTTCACCTGATGGTTTAGAGTTTTGAGCTTGGAGTTTTGCTCTTATTTCTGCCAGTGTTGCCATAATGTTAGCCTCCTTTGTTGTTGCCTATAGTTGTGTATCACTGTAATGCATATTATATACGCATCACCATTCTTTTGTCAAGAATTATTTTAAGCCTGATAATCTTAGGATATCGTTGATGGATTCTTGGTATGGATCCTTGGCTTCTGCGCCACATTTCACACACTTGTTACCATAATGGAATCCACTGTCTTCACCTTGGGATAATGTATCTGTCAGTGCGGCAGACCCTGTTTCACCGTCTGCTACCAGATCTTCATTGTCTGCTTCCCATTCGTCAATGTATTCTTGTGCGTCTTTACGACTCATTGAAAATTCATTTTCTGTGCCACATTTTTTACAGTTCCAGGTGTATCCATAGATTTCGCCTGTGCCTGGGTAAACGGCATCTACATCATCTTCTTTGATGCCTTTGGGTCCATCATAGTATCTTAACACGTCAGCAATTTCTTCTACTTCGTCCCCATGTGGAATGTAGCCAAAGATTTTTTCAAGATCTTTAAGGAAAGCATTTGTGATAGGAAATTCATCTGGGTTATCATGCACCTGTTCCATACTTAAATCACCTAACGCATCATCTCCATATTTGTCAGCATATTTTTTTACTTCACCTGCTTCGATTGAGTCAGTTGGCACCCCAGTATTCAAATGATTCTCTAAGAAACCTGCTGGCAGTGGGTCGCCATTGTCGGCTTCGTATTTTTTATACTTGTTGGCCCAGGCTTTGATTTGTGCTTCTTTGTCTGCACCCAGTTCTTCTTTGAAATGACTTTCTCCCTCAGAAGGATTAGATTTGGCAAACTTCTTGAGTGCCTTGACAGCATCACCAAATGTGCATTTGTCGTCAACTCCGCACATAGGCCATACAGTTTTGGAGCCATATACCAAATCAGCATCATCAAAGTAGACATAAGCACTTTCAGGAAATCCTGCCGCTTTTCTAAGTGCTTGAGTTATATGTGGTTGATAATAATTTCTCATGAGCGATGGCATTGGGGTATCCTTAACATCACTTATTCTAAAATTCCAACCGTTGTCAATTTCTTTGGGTGATTTTTTGCTGACTGGGAGTTCATCATACATATCTGACAGTTCATCTTGAAGTGCTGTGTCTATGCCATATTTCATTTCGCCTTTGACTTGCCTTATCATAGAAAAAAGATCTCTCAAACGTTCTTGATACATCTTTTTGTCATCTAAATCCTTGGCATTAGTCCACATTGATTTGTAACCTTCATATTCTTTCTCCAGTTTAGCTAAAACCTGTTTGTCTGCGTTATCTAATTGGTATGCTTCTTTGACGCCTTTGATTTTTGCTGTGGCGGCCTTGAATTGTTGGTAGAGTGTTTTGATCTGTGGTGCAATGTTCTTGTCCACTCGAAGTTCACTACCTTGTCCACCAAATCCACCTGCTGAGTTAATAGCATCTGTGACCAAGTCCCAAAACTTGCTGTAATGATCAGGCATGTCTGCTTGTTCTAAATATTGCACAAGGTCTCCATATGAGAACATGTCATCTTCTGACAGAGCTTCACCAGCCATTATGGTTTGATAAATGTCTTTCATGTTCCACAGTGCGGCATTTGCCAATGCTGTTTGATCTTCACCTTCATTGTGATCATAGGGGTTGTCATCAATGCCTGTGGCTCTTCTGGTCTTGCCTTTTTTGCCCACTTGCACAACACCTGTGCTCATGTCATCTTCTGTGGTAGATTCTTCCAATTTGAAAGCACCTTTGTCAATCAACTGTGCCACTGCATCGTCTTCAATGTCAAAGTGCATGTATTCTTCATCCTGCATGCCCTGTTCTGAAAAGTCAATGTCTTTGTTTGCAATGCCCAGATAATCAGCAATCTGCACACGAGTCACATCATCTGTATACATCTTCCATGTGCCTGCATTGTGGTAAACTAACAGTCCACCGTTGCCATAACTGTAAGGATCTTCATCATCTTGTTCGTCATAGATGGCTATCTTCATCTTGGTGACATTAAATTTTTTGGGCAGTTCGCCTGCATCTGCCCACAGTGTCTTGTCCTGTGTGGGCATCACTTCAAGTGCGCCAGGTGTGTGAGTGTAGTGGCCGTCTGGAAATCGTTTGGGTGCTTCTGTGACTTCTAATTGGCCGAAAAATTCAAATAATTTCATCTTTATTTTTCTCCTCCGAACGCATCTTGATAATCTGAACGTTCAATCTGTTCGTCTTCTAATAAAAAGTCTAAAGCCGTTGTGTGGGCATTGATCCATGCCTCAAACTGCTCTGATTCATCTTTGTATTTTCTTTTGTATGCCTTGGCCAATTTGCCTTTGGCAATGTCTTGGCCTTTTATGTTTTTGAATGCTTTGATGTCTTCCGGAGATTTTCTAACTTCACTCTTGTGTGTGTCATCTATTTTAATTCTTTTCATGTCCTGCAAATACTTGTTTGCTAATTTGATCGCAGTGCCTTTGAGTTGTTTCAATTCAGGATTTGGTTTGTTGAAAAGTTCTCCTGCGTTTGAAATTTCTTGATCCATGTCTGAAGCAAAGTTGACAATCGCATCATCTTCCGGGTTGGCAGAAAGAAATCTTGTTGCTATGTCACGCATGATGGCTGACAATTTTTGATCAGTGTCTTTCATCTGTGCTCTTTGATTGTTGATGAATTCGTCGTATGAATCATCCTTCTTGAGGATCAATTTAGAATCTGGATTGTTGACCCATGCATCGACATACGATTTGTATCTTGTGGATGCCTGTGGCAGTTTCATCACATCTGGTTCGTCCATCTGTGCTGTGGCGTCATCTGGCTTCAATTCGGAAATTGGTAAATGCTTGAACGCATCCATGATGGAATCGTCAAATGTTTCTTTGGTGAATTTTTGTTTCAGTTCGTTGATTTGTTCTTCGGACAAGTCTGTCACTGCAGAATTAAGGTCTTCCAGCGTTGACTCGTATGTGTGAGATTTTGAAAGCTGTGCAAGAATTCTTTTGTTTTCGCCAATTTTATTTTTGGCCGCTTCTATGTAAGGAGCAGTGGTCTCATCCAACAGTCCTTGCCTGATGGTGTATTGGCTTAAATTTCTTAATGCTTTGATCTCGTCAACTTTTGCGACTATGGACTCGCCCACTTCGTCGTATGGGTTTCCGCCCTTGGCCACGTGCATCATCATTGCTCTGGCGCCTTGCAAATAGTTGTATGGGAAACGGAATCTCTCACCCTGTGCATTTTCTATGAATATGCATTCGATGTTTCTCGATCTCGCTCCCGGTATGGTCTCATCCACCTGCTTGGTGTGGCGGATAATCATCTTGGTTTTGTCTAATTTGTCGTATGATGTCTTGGGTGTTCCGTGCATTTTGCTTTCCTGTACTGTATTTACTTGAGAAAGGAACTCAAAGTCCCCTTGTTCTAAGTCGACTTTCTCTATGTCTTGGGGTTTAAATCCTATGTTGTGTTTGATTGCAAATTCACGCATGAAACGAGCAAAGTCATACCATTCCTGCTGTTGTGCTTGTTCTATAGAGTCTGTGAGTGATTTGTTGTAGATTAGGCGTAAATTTTCTTCATCTATGCTGATCGAAACAGCATTGTCGTTCCAATCAAACTTGAAAAATCTTGCTGATTGTGGGTCTGTCGTGGTTTGAGCCTTGTTATCGCCCAGTGTCAGGTTAGAAAATCTGCTTTTTAGTTCGTCGAAAAGGTCCTGTGCAACTACATTAAGATCCATAACACTATTTACCTACAAACCGCTTATCAATATAGGCATTGGCATTGTGATTTCCTCCGCTGAATCACGCAATCTTTCGAACAATTTTTGATCCCAACTGCTTATAGTTGTGGCCATACGCACTGCTAACAGCGTAGACATCACTAAATCGTCGTGCTCTCCTGGTTTGGCTGAGAAAGAATTGCCACTGGCCACGAAATTCTTGAGTTCGCTGACGAGATTCTTAGACTTTATGGTCATGGAATCGTTTTCCACCATCTGTTTGAGTTTGGCACATGCACTGACCTTGCTGATGTGCGTGGTGTTGTAGCCTTTACGGAACCTTCTCACGTGTCCTTTTTTGATGGTCTCTGACAGGAACTGTCCGGGTATGTTTTCTTCACCCATGTCTGATATGGCCACCAATCCCGCTTCACCTATAGAATTGTTTTCTATAGAATAATAGATTTCCGGTTGTACTATTCCTTTGCTTCTAAGATCATCTGCTATGTGTTCTATTATTTGACGCAGTATCCTTACCTGTCCTTGGATGGGAGTGGCGTTGTGTTGCCATTCTGCTATCTGTTTCATCTCGGGCAACTGAAACACTTCTATGGCGGCATTGTCGCCACCAGTCCCCATTGCAGGATCCAATGACACGATGTATGCTTTGCCCTTTGCCACCTTGTCATACCATCTCACGTGTCCATGTCTCTCCAAAGGCTCTATGCCTTCCAGTTCTGCGAGTTTGATCGGCTTTATGAGTGTTTCATCGTATATCAAAAATTCACAATCGTGTTCTCGTCTAAATCTTTCTTCGCCTATCCTTGCTCGCTCTTCCTTGGCCCATTGTTCTGTACGTTCAGGGTGCTCACGCCAAGAAGCCTTGAACGCCGCGAATCCGTTTTTGCCCACAGGTTGCTCGTTGCCATATTCATCCAATCTCTTGTTGGCTTCCTTCCATATCAGTGCGAATTGATCTTCGTCTGAGTTGGGGGTGGATGTGATGATACACTTACCACCAGTCGACAGTGTGGGTGCCAATGAAGTCCAAAACTCCCTGGCTTTGGTTGGTGGATTAACGAATGCGAACTCGTCACAGTATATCACAGACAGTGACATACCTCTACCTGTATTTTCTGTTGTGGTGGTCGCTTTGATCCTTGATCCGTTGTCAAACTCTAAGGTGTTCCTATTGTATGAATAAGCACCTGCTCGCAAAAAGTCTGGCAGTGCTTCATAGGTGTATCTAACTCTGTTCATGATGTCTTGGGCACCTGTGAACTTGTGAGCGGCGATCAGTATCTGTGAGTCAGGCACGAACATGGCGTACCACACAAGATATGCGGCCGCACAGGTTGTCTTGCCTGTTTGTCTGGGCAACATGGCGATGGCGAATCTGTTGTCATGATATGTCTTTATGAGACCTTCTTGATATTCGAACATGTCAAATTTCATCGACCCTTTGGTGGGGTGTTGTATCATGCAATAATTTTTACAGAAGTAGAGGGGACCATTCTTTGGATCCATGCACTTGTTGAGTTCAAGGATTTCTTTCTCAGTAAATTTTACACGCTGGTGTGCTTTTTTGGTGAGATTGCCTTGTAAACTTTGCGCCATACTAATATTTACTTGATAAAACTATTAGGACTTTTTGTTTGAAGCAACAGGAGAAGCAGTTTCTTCTTTGCCCATTTCAACGATTTTACCGTCACCTTGGACATCTTCTCTGCCTGAGTCTTTTCTACTTTTTACCAATTCTTTGAACAGACTCATGTTGTATTCATCACCATACAGAGGTTTACCGATCGCTGTGTCATCTTTGTACTCTGGATCTGTTGACAGTTTGGTCACATATTCTCCATCATCCGATGACTCAGTTTCTGTAGGGTCTGCAGGATGTTTCACTCTGATATGATCTTGCGGAATGCCAAATGTATCTGATATCAATTGTTCCAGCATCTGATGTGAAATAGGGTAAGCCGCTTCGATGTCGAATATGCTGACTTCCTGATTTTTCAAACGCGGAAACTCGTGTGGGTGTTCTTGCACTGGTGTTGTAGTTAACTTTTTGAAACTAACAGTTTCATACTTTTTCATCATTTCCTTGAGTTTGTTCTCAAACTTTTCTGGTAATTCGCCAGCAATTTTGACTCTGGCCATGTACGTTTTAGTTGATTCTGCAAGGAATTCTTTGAATGTTTTCATTGTAACTTTATTTATCGTCTTTGTTAGCTGCGAGTATCTGTTTTATAAGCTCGTTGCGATCCGCTATTACACTGCCTGTGCCAGTAACCACTTCTTCGTCCGGTTTTCCTTGATCTAACTTCATTTTTTTGAGTTGCAGTTCGATCATTTTGAGTTTTTTGTCCACTTTGATGTTTTTGGCATTGATGGCATTGCTCATCATTGAAGATGCAACTTCCATTATTCTGCCCGCTAAACGTGGCTCTATGTTCATGCCCAGATCCATTAGATCCTTGTATGACTGATATGATTCTTCCGCGTACTTGTCTATCTCTGAATCTTCTGCCAAACCGTCTACTTGTGGTAGGGCGGCATCTATCTTGTCAAGACTTAACTTTTCCTTGATGAGAGCATTTGCTTCGCTGTCATTTTTTTGTTCCTGTTCCTGTTCCAACTTTTCCCTGAAACTCTCAGTATCATCAGTTGTTTCAAGATCAAATATTTCTTCTAACTTCTTTGTCATACTATTACTTAACCTTTTTAAAAAAACACATCAGCAATCCCATTTTGATCTTCCATGGTTTATTTTCAATTCCTTGGTTGGTTGCGTGTAGTTGGAAGCAATCGAACACCATGGGACATCTTGGTTTCCATTCTACCGTCGATTCTTCGGTGAGACCTGTGAGCCTTTGGTATGGAGTGTAGTTAAGATACTTACTCCAGTGGCCGGGGTCGTAAGGTTTTAAATTCTGCTCAGCAGTTTGTTTGCCTTGCAGTGTTTCGAAATTTATTTTCGAATAATCCGTGATGATTGGATAATCTGCATCGCCAACATTTTCTGCTCCATGATTGTAAACACTGAACCAACTGATATGCCTCTGTTTGAAAAACACCACATGGTTGTCCACCACAGGAGAAATCATCAACGGAATCACTATGTTGCGCCATGGCACCCATTTCCTGTCTTCATGGTCGTAGGGGAATTTTTCGAATGTGGAAGTCCAATCTTTTTTCCTTATGCTGTCATTGTGCAGTCCGTACTGCTCGGGTGTGATGAAATAATTGCCCTTAACCACAGGACTGTCTCCACTGCCCGGCAAAATTTTTTCGAACTTGTCTGCAAACTTTTCGTAGACTCCCCGCAAGTTTCCGCTCACAAAAAATGTGCCATTGGGATTTATCCTCAATTTCCTGCACTTGGAAAAAGCAAATCCTTGCATCCATTGGATTTCTTGTTCATCGAACATCTCATCATGACATTGTGCTGGAGCAAAGTTTTGTCTAATCTGCTCTGTCACATCTTCACGCTCTATGTCGGTGAGATAGCGACCATGATTTTGTGTGTAATTGATGTGTTGTTCTAAATCTTGCTGTGTGTTCAGTTCTATGTTCATTATATTTTTCTGAGGAAACACAACAACAGTCCCATCTTTAGAGTCCATTGTTGATCTTTGAATCCCTTGTTGGTTGCGTGTAGCTGGAATGCGTCGAACACTATGGGGCATCGTGGCTTCCATTCACATGTGAGTTCAGGTTCCAATCCGGCCAATCTTTCATATGGAGTGTAGTACAAATAATCATCATAATGTGCCTTGTCATATGGTTTAAGATTGTCCTGTCCCGATTGCTTGCCTTCGGGCGTGTAAAAGTCTATTGTTGAATGGTCGTCGACGATCTTGTATGTCGTTGCAGACGTCATTCTGTTGCCATGATTGTAGACGTGTGACCAATCTATGTGCCGTTGTTTGAAAAACACAGCATGGCTTGTGATGTTTGGTCTGGTGACAAATATAGGTATTATCACATTGCGCCATGCCACATATGATCTCTGTGGATCATCTATGGGCAACCATCCCAGGCCTTCTTCCCAGTCTTTTTGCCTCATGCTGTCGTTGTGCAATCCATATTGGTCTGGAGTTATAAAAAAATTACCTCCCACAATTGGTGATTTGTCTGCACCCGGCAGTATCTCATCTATTTTTTGTTTGTATTTTTTGTAGATGCCCTCCATGTTACCAAATATGAAAATCGTTCCGTTTGGGTTGTGCCTTACGTGTGAGCATCTTGAAAACGCAAACCCATACATCCATCCTATTTCCTCTTGCGTGAACATCTCGTCGAATGCTTGTGCTGGTTGGATGTTTTCCGCCACATTTGATATGACTTCAGGGCGCCTAATATCTGTTAAAAATTCTGTGATATCTTTGCGATAATTTCTGTGTGATTTGAGGTCTTCTTGCGAATTTATTTTTACAAACATATTATTAATTACTTGAACATGTCTGACTCTGTAATAACTCTGAAACGTATTCCTTTGCCCTTGGCCCACTTGTTGGCGGCCTCCCATTTGGCTCTGTTCACGATGTAAGCCGCTTGGTTTTGTGAATTCTTGCCTATGGATTCCATTTTTGCTTGGTTGTTGGGCTTTACTTCGATGAGTTCGGCAACTTGTTGTTGTTTTTTGTTGTTGTACACTATGAAGAAATCAGGAACATAGATGGTGTTCTTGCCGGTCAATGGATTGCGATATGGAATCTGTATGGATTCAGATGCCCACTGTGTGATGGAAGGGTTGTTGTCACAGAATCTCATGAATGCCCATTCCCAGGATGATCTGTATCTCGGAGTTCTCTTGCCGACGTATTTGTCGGGATTACTCATCTCGAACAAGCCATTCGCCCAACGTCTCATGTTACACCTTTATGTTGCGTTGTACTTGGCTCAGTGATTCTCTGGCTGATTTGAATCCTAACACTGACGTTTTGAATCTGTTAAGGTTTAAGATTTCCGCTATGATCTCGTTCAACTCCAAGGTAGTGGTTTTTGCAAGTTGATCGATGATCTGGAACACTGGAACATTGTCCACCCTTGCTTGTCTAAGGATGATGTACGCTATGCTTTCTGCACTAACTTGTGCGAAACCCTTGTTTACGAAAAAACCTTTGACTGCATCATACTCTCCCGCCGCGAAAGAAAACCTATCACCGTTGAAACCTGATATGTAATCTATCAATGATTGTGGATCATTTTTTTGCACACCGAGATTTGTGGGTTTGAGCGAGTTGGTCGATGCCTGTGAGTTTTTGTATATGGCCATTATGATATTACCTGTGTTGATATGATTTGATCATACAGTTCTTGGTCTACGTTGTATGAAATTATTCCGTTCTCTGCCAACTTGACTGCATCTGCGATTGCCTGATTTTCGTACACACTTTTCTGTGCGTTGGTTAGTTTGCTCCACTCGGTGTCCACTTGATCCAAGTCCAAGTTGTTCTGTGATCTGAATGAATAAAATTTTGTAAACTTGTCCTTGGCCTGTGTGTCTAAATTGAGATACTGACTGATCTGTTGTGGAGTCAGTTTGATCTGTGATTCTTTCACTGCCAACTGTGTGCCCAGTGTTTCCACTGCTTTGACTTTTTGTTGTTTGTTGGATCCCAATGGTAAACCCTGTGTGGTGCTGTTGAGCTGTGCTTCGGCTGATTTGCTTCTCTCGTTTTGAGGGAAACGGATGCCCGGCTTGGATGTTGCTCCCAGATTGGATCCTGTTTTTTTAATTGATTCTTTTGCGATGCCGATGATCTCTTCTTTGGCTCCCTTGATTGCTCTGCCCGATTTTAATTTTTGGTATACGTTACCAGCTGCCAATGCGGCGCCTAAAATATTTCCTTCTTTCAACAATCCCAAAGCCGAACCCGCACTGCCTAACAATCCAAATATAGAATTTGCACCTCCCTTGTTGGGTGATGGTGATCGATCGTAATGGAATGTTGCGAATCCTTGAGGATTATCTCTGCTGACTGCCCCCGCTTCCACTTTGACTCCGCTGTATGATATAGAAAATGTGTGTTCTGACAATCCCGCCCCATCTGATTGATCCATGGTGCCATTGTTGTAATCTGTGATGATGGGATTCATCATTTTGTACTGCGTGAATCTTTGTCGGTTCATTTGGTATATGGAAATAGAATTGAAGAATGGTTTATCATTTGCTATAGCTCGACCCCAGGTGTTGTTGCTGGAATAATTTTCACTGAAGGAACCATTTTGTCCTTTGTAAATGTTGTCCGCTATGTTTGTGTCAGCATAATAGTGTCCATAATAGTTTTTGAAGAAAGCAACAGCAACATCTCCCATGTCGTCATGTAGGGTGATGTTCACTGGTTGATAACTAACTCCCGTGGTTACATAATTTTTGTAGTTGTAGGAATTCCTCATTTCAACATTGAACGAATACTGTGGTAGATCACACCTTTTCACAATCATGCCTAATTCATTTTTTTGTGAACCGCTCAACGAGTTGCCTGCTGAAAATTCAAACACAACATGGTAAAGGAATTTAGACTTGGGTGCTAATCGGAAAAGATCATCCGTGTACAGCCTCGCCGCGTGTTGGTAATCCTTGAGGGTGTCACCGCCCAAGAGGTTCTGAAGGAAATTATTACGCCAGTTCATACTGTTGTATTTATTGGACTAAAAAGAGAGGGTATTAAGAACCTGTAGCCGCTGTTCCGATAGCTCTTGCTACTGCTGAACCAATACCTGTGCCTCTTGGAGTTTGGATCGCATTGTCATACTTGATCGACATTGTGATCTGCACTGGTTCTGAAGTTGCGTAAGCCAAAGTACCATACTGTACATTTTCAAGATAACAACCATACAGTTCAAAAGTTTCTAATATGTTTGGAGTGTTGGCACCGTTGCCACCATCCAACACTTCAACTCTTGAAGTGAATTTGTAATCTCCTGCCGCTGCCGCACTTGACTGTTCGAAGAAATCGAACTGTTTCTGTAACTGCTCGCCAGTAAGTTTTGATACTTCGTTGTTTACATCGTCTCTCACGTTGAGTGTGATAGGCTCCCATGTGTGTTTGCCCGCCATGTAAACTCTCGAATTGTAAGCATCGATAGTGATAGGATCAAAAGATATGTTTGGTCTTGTGATGTCAACCACTTGCTTTGTTAACTCAGATCTAGGAGTTGAAACACCAAAGTTTTCAAGAACCACTCTGAATCTATATTGAAGTTTTGGCATTAGCAAGCCTTGTGAACTTGCTGATTGATCACTTGCTAGTGGTACTGTAAATTTTGATAGTGTTGATACTGCCATTTTGTTTTTCTCCTAGTACGAATATTTACTATTCATTATTTCCTTTTTTAACTTATACCTTTAAAGGCCTAACTCCGCTATCTCGCCTGTGTTCTTCAATCTAACTGGTATGTAGATGAATTCAACTGCTTTTACAGGTTCAATCGCAACATCAATATACAGTTCGTTTCTGTCAATTCTTGATGGTGTGTTGTTTGTTTCATCACACACCACAGCAAAGTCGTATAAAGCTCTCTGTGCTGTGAGTTCTAAGAAGAACGATTCGATAGCTTGCTTGACTTCGTTTCTTGTCAGTGCGTCATTTGGTTCAAATATGAACGGACGAGTTATTTTGTCCAACTGCAATCTAACAAACGCAACCAATCTTGCTACATTGATTCTATCCAATGCTGAAGCAGTCAGTTGTCTTGTCTTTTGACCAAAGTTTAACAAACCTGCGCCTGTCACGAATGAAATCGGATTGATATGCACAGAGTACAATGAGTCTCTTAAGCCTTCTGACACTGCTGTTGTTGTGAATTCGCCTTCCGCATCGATGTAACCCACTGATGAAGCGTTGTCGATCACACCACGTCTTACACCTGCTGGTGCAAACCATGGAAATGCCACTTGATCATTCAGTGCGATTGTTCTCAACATCATGTGTGATGGTGGAACAGCAACTGATTCTCCTGTGAGATCTGTTGTGAACCCTGATGGATAAAACACACCTGTGAATGAGTTGGTTGTCAATAAACCATCTTCACCGTTGTCTGCCGCACCCGCTGAGTTATTTGCCCAGTTTGTTACCGCAGTCGAGTTTGGTGCTAATCTGAATGGTGAGTCACCTACCACGAACGCAGTTTCTTTTCTGTCTGCGTTTAGCGTTTCAAGGTTTGAAATCAGTTCTGGATAACCAGGAGCTGCAAGTAGATTGAATTCTCTTTGCTCTTCTCTCAACTCTGTGGTTGATTCCACAGTCGATTTCATCGCCTGCACGATCATATTTCTCTGTGCTTTTCTGCCCATGTATGGTGAACCATCGTTCTTCAAACCTGATGCAGTGATCCATGCATCCTTTTCACTTGGTAGTGTTGGGTATGTGGTTGTGTCTGCAAAGTTAGTTCTTGTGAACCAATTTTTGACGAATTTCTTGACATTGTAACCTGATCTTCTTAGGTTGAATCCAAGCATGCCTTTTGGATATAATGCTGGATCTGGCTTGTCTATGTCAACATATGTTGAAGTCAACAAGTCTGTGATCAATGATTCTTTTTGCACAACATCGAGCGTGCCGTTCACATGATAACGGAAATCAGCGAAAAGTATGCCATCCTGAGATGTTTGATCTGAATTATCAATCAACACCCATTCTTGTCCATTCAACTGTGATGAATCGTATCTGTAAATCTTTGGATAGTTTTCCAAATCTGCAGTGTCTAACCATAAATCACCATCAACAAGTGCTGTACCGTCTGACTGCAGAGTTGGCTCTGTGGCAGAAATGATTGGACCTTTTGGATCTGTGTTCGATAGGTCAAATCCCCTCGCATCTGATGATACGTTTTGATAACCAGTCCATGCACTTCCATTGTGGATCAAGATGTCCACTTCGTCAACTGTGGTGTTGTACCATGATTGACCGCTTGCTGGATCTTTGGTTGGTTCTGTTGTGGATTGGATTGCTGTGAATGTTGTTCCAGAGTCTGGTCTGTTTTCAACAGGTGCCCAGTTTGATGCAACGAATGAGTATGAACCGCCCAGTATGGTTGAGAAATCATCCTTGTCTCCAGCTGGAGCTGTGTAAAGATTTGCGATCTTCTCTTGGGATAGATCTGAATTACCACCATATGAGTTAGCATATGTGGAATTAAATCCTAAGTCGCTCATCACTGTGTCGTTGTCTGTGAAATAGATGTTACCACCCTTGGCATGTTTCAGTGTGATTCTCTTTGTGTTTGAATCATATGAAGCAGTGATGTGTTGGAATCCCGCAGCTGATACAGCCGCTACGAAATCGTCCGCATCTGTGGCTGAACTGCCTATGGAAACAGTTTTTTCGTTTAATTTGTTCGATGCTGTGTTTGAAGTTGCAGAACTATCGATCGTTGTTTCAGCCATTTTGATTGTGACAGTGCCACCATTTGTAAATGCAGATGACTTTGTAGCAATCTTATTGGATACTATCTGAGTTGATGAACCAACACCAACCGATCTTTTCCATAACACATAATCAATTAACTCGCCCGAATCTGCTGTTGAATCATCCCATTCTGACTCACCTGAGTTGACTTGAACGAAGTGGCTGTTTGTTGTTAGATTAGAACCACCGCCGATTTTGTCCAACTGTTGTAGTGCTTGCTCTTGTGTCTTGTACACAGGAGCTGAGTATGATTCGAACACGCCTGTGGTCGAGTTGTATTTTTTGAGTGAAATAGATGCGCCCGAATTAGGCTCTGTTGTTTGGATCCAAATCGAACCGGTTGGTCTTGATCTTGAATCGCTTGATCTAAATCCATGATCTTCTGTGTGCTGACCGATGAACACTTTCGGGATGTAGTATCTGCCCGATGTGATACCAAGCAGTGAACATCCGTCCACTGTTGAGTCACCAACGCTTGTGATTATGATCGAACGAGCCACAGCGGCTGTCGAAGAGTCATCACCTGTTGCGAGTGGTATCGCGTAAATTTCTAATTTGCCATCTACCGCCGCAGCTGCCACGCCTGAAATTCCCGCAGAGTTGATCGCTGATGCGGCTGTGGTTACTGTTTGGCCTAACACAACATTAGCACCGTTGATGTTGATGGTAGCATCTGACAGTGAAGGATTTGTTGCTGTGCCTTTGATGGTTGGGTGTGCTGATGACCATGATGCATCTTTTGTTGCAGATGAAGCTGATCCAACCTGCACCCATGTGTTCGAACGAGTTTTGTAATACAATCTGTTGTATGGATTTGTTGCCACCACGGCATAATCACCGATAGCACCTTTGGTTGTCTTTGGTGCGTTTCCTGTCACATCATCTGTTGAAGTGATGTAGATAGGAGTCTTGACAGTGAATGACTGTGTTGAAGAATTCCATTCTTTGATGCCCCATGATGAAGAAGCAAGATCTAACCAATAGAATCCATCATTTGGTGTGCCACCAGGTGCACCAGCTGAACCCTGTAGGTCTGCTAGATCAATGTTTGCTCTGATCACGTAAGCACGATTGGCTATTCCAAGAAAGGAGTAAGCGGCTTGGAGTCCATATTCGTTGAGTTCGTAACCTTGAATAGGTGTGCCCGAAGCATCTGTGTAGAAAGTTGGTGTACCGAATGTTTGGGTCAACTCTCTCTGTGATGATACGAGGTAAATTTCGTTTGCGTTTGTTGACAGCGTGCCTGCCGCTGTTCCTGTTCCTGTGCCTGATGTTTTGTTTTGAGCAGTCGCTACTACTACGAGAGGTACCGCTCCAGGAATTCCGGGCACATAGAATGATTCATCTATTACGGAAACCTGTACTCCTGGTGATGTTAAAGCCATTTTTGTTTACTCCTAAGTTATGAATATTTATTACCATTGGGCTGATTATTAGACATTTTTAAAGAGCGATGAAAAGGTTAGCATAAATATATGCGTGTTTAATGGCAACGGAAATCGAAGACCACTCTGTAAAGAATGCAACAGCAAGCCCGCGGCCTACAATTATAGGCGTGGTGACAAAATCTATTACAGGAAAAAATGTGATGCCTGCATAAGGCAGTCATCCAAGTCCACCATCACAACTCCGGCTTGGCAGAGGGCGGGTTACTCCAAAAAGAAATCGTGTGAGATGTGCGGCTTCAATGCCCAACATCCATACCAATTGGATGTGTACTATGTTGATTCCAACATGAACAACAACAATACCAATAATCTAAAGACTGTGTGTGCTAACTGCAACAGATTGATGCATGCTAAAAAGTCCGGGTGGCGCCAAGGTGATTTGACTGTAGATCATCAATAGCACGATGCACTTTTCTTTTTAATTTTTCCACATCATCGTTGTTTAATATTTTGAAGTTGAAATTGGTGTGAGCCCATGCCCATTCCGACGGGTGTATGCCTGTGGGAGGTATGCCTTGATCCTTGTACAGATCAAACCATTCAGGGTTTTCACCACGCTTGATGCGCCACACTGTGCCGCCTATGGATTTTATCATGTTGACTTCGTTGGGGAAGCGTGTGTCGGGAACCACCCAATTGGTCACAGGGTTGTGTATGAGTGTTTTTTTGACCAAACTCACCCATATGCCATCATAGAAACCATGACGCATGCATTCTGTGCCGAACACCTGTAGCACATGCCTTGGAGTGATGTCCTTGTTCATCTCTTTGGACCAAAATGTGTCGGGTGTTTCTCGCCATGCTCTGCCTTCTTTGGTGTCACCTTCCAGCAGATGTCTGGGCCAGTCGAACATCTCCGCCACAGCGTCCTTGAGCTTGTCTGCGAATGATATTTTTTTGAATCCGTACTCTTGGACTAATATGTCGGCCACGGTGCCTTTGCCCGAGCCTATTAAACCGCAGATGCCTATGACTTTACCCATAGCACAATTATACGATCTTTTTTAGCCGATTACAAATGATAATGGAGTGCCGCCCTCGGAATAATTGCCTATTTCCGATTCCAGTTTTTCCATTTCGTTGAGTCCTTCGTTTTTGAGAGTGTCACCATTCAGTTGACCGCCACCCTGTGGACCTGCAATGGTTGAAAATTTAGAACGGGCCTCGCCCAGTGTGAACTTGCTCACAGCCAGTGTGTATTCTCTGATCCATGGTTTTGCATAGATGTCTTGTAGCAGTATGAAGTCTGGTCTGTAGTTGGATTGTGATAACAGCACAGTTTCTCGAGATCTCTGTCTTCTGTGTATGGTTAATCTTCTTGTGGGTTGATCGAAGTGAAAATTGATGAATCCACCAAACATCCTCATCACCAATTCCTGATAACCAGCAAACATGTCATAAGTTGCCAATCCGCCAATTCTACCTGTTTGTAATAGATATATGTTGGTGTAGGCCAATTCAAAAGGATCAAAGGAAGTACCGCCTTCTGACGAAGAAGCACCGCCCACTGTTCTGCGATAGATTTGGTTGACACGGATCACTTCCGACGGCAGTGTGTACACAGACTGATCTGGTTGTAGTTCAAGAAAACCATATGATTCTTCTATAGAATTAGATGATCTCTGACGGAACTTGTCCACAGCGGAGGTGAATGCCATCTCCAAGTGTTTGACGTCGAGTTCCACTTCTATCATGCCATCGCCCAAACGAGTCTTGACATAGTCAAAAATCTCTTGTTTTGCTTTAATGGTGTCTTGATCCGTGATCGTGTTGTTGACTGTGTCTACCATACTATGTATTTAATCCAATAAATAGTTAAAATGCCAAGATTATCACTTTACAAACCCGAGAAGGGAAATGACTACAATTTCATGGATCGTGTGATTGCAGAACGCTTCCAAGTGGGTGGCACAGATGCTTATATTCACAAGTACATTTCACCTGTAGATCAGGGCGAACTAAACGATGCCACACAGCCACAGAGATCGGGAGATTCTCTCAATGAATTGGCCATCCAGGATCTGTTGTTTTTGGAAAACAGAGATCGCAAGTATGATCCAGATGTCTACAAGGGCAGGGTTATCTACAATGTGCAGGACATAGATTTTGATCTGTCACAGTTTGGACTGTTTTTACAGAACGATCAACTGTTCATGCTGTTCCATTTGAACGACACCGTGGACATGTTGGGAAGGAAGTTGATGGCGGGAGATGTCATCGAACTGCCACACCTCAAGGACGATTTTTCACTGGACGAGACCGACACCGAAACACTCAAAAGATATTACGTGGTGGAAGATGTTTCCAGGGCATCGGAAGGTTTTTCACAAACTTGGTATCCACACCTGTTGAGAGCTCGTGTCAAGGGCATCAAGGACGCACAGGAATTCAGAGACATACTTGGCGACAAGGATGAGAACACCCATCAAAAAACTCGTGACACAGATTTGGCCATCAACCAAGCCATCATCGATCAGGCAGAGTCAGACGCACCCAAGTCTGGATACAACACCAAACCATTACATGTCATGCCAACCGACGAAGAGGGCAAGGTGGCGTTGGTCACTGTGGACGATGACATGCTCACAGACACAGGTCACATCAATGTGGACAAAGTTTACCAAACACCCCAGGCCAACGGATACTTGGAGGGATACCTCACAGGAGATTCTATACCGGCCAACGGTGAAACCTACACAGCTGCCACTTCATTCCCTGCCAATCCCACAGAAGGCATGTTTGTGTTGAGAACGGACTATTCACCAAACAGATTGTTTAGATTCGACGGAAGAAGATTCGTGAAAATAGAGGACAATGTGAGACAGACCATGACACAAAACAACACACGCAACACTCAGAAGACTGGATTCATCAACAACACCAACACAACCACCCTCAAGGATGGTTCATCAACAACACCAGAGAGAGTGGCGCTCAGCAAACTGTTGAAACCTAAGGCGGACAACTAATGCAACATTTCTATGACGCCCAGATAAGAAGATACATCCTGCAGTTCATCCGCATGATGTCGAATTTTTCTTATGTGACAGGTAAAAATTCCAAGGGTGCTTCGGAGACACTGCAGGTTCCGGTCAAGTACGGAGACATGAGCCGACAGGTGGCGCAGATCATCAAGAAGGGATCCGAGAACACACTGATAGCGGCTCCCCAGATTTCATGCTACATCACTGGATTGACGTATGACAGACCAAGGATGCAGAATCCCTATCATGTGGATAAGAAACACATCCGTGAAAGAGAATATGATGCCACCACAGACACCTACACTGGTGCTCCCGGTGAATCCCACACCATTGAAAGAATCATGCCCACACCATTTGAAATAACTTTCAATGCAGACATATTCACCACCAACACAGATCAAAAATTGCAGATACTTGAGCAAATACTTGTGTTATTCAATCCCGCACTGGAACTGCAAACCACAGACAATTTTTTGGATTGGACTTCACTGTCATTTGTTGAACTAACCAATGTGAACTTTACTTCACGTGCAATTCCACAAGGCATAGCAGATGAAATTGATGTGGCCACACTGACATTCAGGACGCCCATATGGTTGTCACCACCTGCCAAACTCAAAAAACTGGGAGTGATAGAAAAGATCATCGCCAGCATATACGACGAGGACGCAGGAGTCGTCGACGTGCAGGGCATCCTGGGAGAATCGCTGTTGTCCAAACAGTACGTCACCCCGGGTCAGTATGCTGTGCTGTTGATAGGCAACAGGATGACACTGTTGGGCACCAATCAGAAATCCGGAGGCCATGCCACCAACACACTCAACAAGGCATTCGAATCCCAATCACAGTATGGCAACAAAACCAATTGGCTCAAATTAGAATCATTGTATTCCAAAACCATCACCGGCGGGCTCACCCAGGTCAAACTGCAACAGAGCGCGACCGCTGTGAATGGTGATGACATCATCGTGGAGGTAACCGGCACCTGCGCCATAGATCCACAGGACGAGTACACCCTGTTGTTCACCGTGGACCAGGACACAGTGCCCACCAACACCATAAATGCTGTGGATGCCGTGATAAATCCACTCACATTCAACCCAACAGGAGTTGCCAATGGCACCAGATACCTGTTGACAGAATCCATCGGTAGCGCCAAGGATGATTCCACACAGAACACGGGACCATCTGCTTGGGGCAATCTTATTGCAAGTGCCAACGACATTGTAGAAAAGGTTGGGGGTGTATGGGTGGTGGACTTCAACACTGATTTCGACGATGGATCCACGCAGTTGCGTAGGGGAGGATTGGATTCTTCTTCTGTGGGGGACAGCACATTCAGGACAGTACACTATGTCACCAACGTGACCACAGGTGTGCAGTACAAATGGTTACCAGATGCCGGCTATTGGGTTAAATCCTTCGAAGGTTTTTACCAGCCAGGAACTTGGTCCATCCAGTTCTAATCGATAAAATATAGTATGAGTGAAATCACAGCCACAGGTTGTTTGTTCTACGCCAAAACCACCAAAAGATTCCTGTTCCTAAATCGCCTGCTCAAACAGAAGGGCACCTGGGGCATGGTGGGTGGCAAATCAGTGGCCACCGAAACACCTTGGCAGGGATTACAGCGAGAGATAGTGGAAGAAGTTGGACATCAACCCAACATACAAAAGACCATTCCGCTGGAACTGTTCATCAGCAAGGACACTCGCTTCAAGTTCCACACCTTCGTGTGTGTGGTTGACCAAGAATTCATCCCCAGATTGAACGGGGAACACTCGGGTTACGCTTGGGTGTCCATCAATTGTTGGCCACAACCTCTGCATGATGGTGTGAGGAAAACTCTCCAAAATAAGAGCATAAAAACAAAACTTCAAACTATATTGGATCTGATCGTTTAGGGTCTAAGAACAACTGGTGCTTGTTTGGGTCCTTGACCGGGTGCTTTGTAGTCAGCGATGGTGCCACCGTCTGTGACCCATTCTGCAACGATGGAATCGTCTGAGGCGACCACTGTTCTTTTCAATCTGCCCGAGTCCTGATATGCTACTTTTACTGAGGAAGCATCTGATTCATACTGTACGCCAAGTATCTGTGTTTTTGATGTGAGTGACATACTACTATTTATTAATCTTCGATCAGTGTTCTCAACAATTTAATGTCTGAACCTGTGGCCTGAGCAGATCCTCGCAATCGCACATTGCCTGCATCGATGTCCACAGAAAATGTGATCAGATCGTTGTTGCCTGTCTTCAACAGTGAATACTCTGCAATTTGCACATTAGTGCCATCGTGTAGCACCATGATCTCACCGGATTGATATTCGGATGTTGAAGTATTTTTAATTCTGTAAACATATTTGGCGGCCCTGTATGTAGTTGCGGACCAAGTGTCTATGTCCTCCACAGCAGAATCCACTTGTGTGTTGTTGATCTCTGACAGTTGAACATTGTTGATTGACACTGTGCCATTCACTGTGAGTCCATCTGTTTCGATGGAATCATTGATCCTCACAGAAGCAGAATCACCCGAAGCGATGGTGTTGACCAACAGTGTGCCATTGGGGATGGAAATACCACCCGACACAGTGGTGATCAATCCCGGACTGACCAGGCCACCGTGATACAGTTCTGTGGCGCCACCGTGACCCGCTGTGACAAATGTCTGAGTGCCGTCATCGTTTTGTAGCGAAATGTTTCTGCCTCGCACATACACTTCTCCGGATGTGCCTGCCTTGGTCAAGTACACATCTGTGCCATCGTGTGTGAGAGTTAGGTCTGCTGTGGAATCTCCTGATCCAATGGTGATGGTGCCATTGCTGGTGAGGTCGATGTTGCCACTCAGTTGGATGTCGTCTGCTTGGATATCTGTGGCCTGTAAGGGTGCTGTGATTGACACTGCTGATGAATCATTGGAGCCAATTTGATTCACAGTGATATCACCGAAAATTGATGTTCCAGAAGATTCAATGTTAGCAACCAGTGTTGCCACAGATGAATCGGTGATAGATGTTGCTGTGCCTACTGATGTTGTTAAAACTGCTTTGAATTTGTCATCACCCTCATTCCAATACAGTGCGGCGTTGTTGCCTGCAGAACCACGTTCGATCATGATACCCGAATCCACATCAGCACCACCTGAATTTGTTTCGGACAAAATTAATAATGGATCCGAAACAGTGATGTTGGTCGAATTGACAGAAGTTGTTGTGCCCGAAACGGTCAAGTTGTCAACTTGTATGTTGCCCGCTGTGATTGTGCCCGATGTGGTTAAGTTTTCATTGTCGAATGATATAGTTCCAGATGAATCTGTGATGGATCCGTTGCTTATTGTTAGATTTACAACTGATAGTGTACCAGCCACTTGCAGAGTTGAATCCAATTGTACGGGTGATTTGAAACTCACTGCTGTGGAATCATCTGCTGAAATTTCGTTGACTTTGAGTCGAGCTGAGGCTACCACAGCACCAGTGCCCGCGGGATTCAGTGTCAAATCTTCGTTGGAATTTGTGGTGATGGTGTCTGCGTATATGATACCTCGTGAAGTCAGATCGCTCGTGAATATGGGCATACGAGTATTTACCGCTTTTTATGGTTTGATTTCGACGAGGTTAAATTTATACTTTTTGCCGTTGCGATTGTTGATGATGAACAGATCGTCCGCGCCTTCTTGGATGGTCCAATGGCCTTCTTCGTTTCTGAGATGCAAGTCTGAGGTGTACACGTTGGCGAATCTCAGTGCATCCGATCCCAAATTGATGGTTGCATTGGCATCGGGCAGGATGTCTTGTGTGATTTCAATCTTGCCGGTGCCGTTGGGTGCTATGATGAGATTTTCATTGGTACCCACTGTGCTCAGTGTGGTATTATCGATTTTCATGGATCCCGCTTGTAGCGTGCCATTCACATCCAGTGTGGCCGAAGGTGATGCTGTGTTAATACCTACTTGGGCAGTATCTGGAAATAGAATAAGATCTGAAGTATTATTGGTTGATAATTGATTGGCATTGAACGTTAGATTGTCTACATGCCACTGTGTGACGGCGTTTTCATTGGAAATCCCGGCCGATAATTTGGCTTCTGTGATAGCTGCATCTGTGATAACACCTGTTGTGACTCTTCCTATTGCCATGTATGATTATTTATACCATTGTATAGACTCGTTGGATAAAATAGTATATAATATTAACATGGCAGGCGAAAAAGACATAGAATTAGTTTTAGGACTCAGCAAGGATGATCCTCAAACCAAGATCACGTTCACCAAACAGGCCATGGCCGAATATCCTGAACACCTGCGTGGGTTGACCGTGGAGTACCTAATGGGTGGTGATCCCGAGGGCAAGAAGAAAATGGATCTGCTCTCTAACTTTAGGTCGGAATTAAATTTTTGGTGCAGGGATAACTGCAAGGGGATCTACAAAATAGAAGAACTGTTCGAGCCCGAAGGTATGAGGGTGTATTTTGTCGAGTTCGACGATGCTGTGGCCTTTGAACGAGACCACAACACCGTGACTCCGCCGCCCATGCTTAACGCTTAGGCAACTTCCATTGATATTCTTTTGGCTTTGAACACCGATCCTGGTGTCTGGGCAGCTCCGTACAAAATCACAGATCCGCCTGATAGTCCACTTGTGAAAGTGATCAAATCATTGTTGCCTGTGTGCACCTTGGAGTATTCTGAATGATATGCTGATGAGCCATCGTGAGTGACGATGATTTCACCCGCTTGGTATTCACCCGCACCGGAGTTTTCTATGGTATAGAAATATTTGGCAGCTCTGTACACTGATGCACTGAACGAATCTACCTGTTCAACCGCTGAATCAACCTGTGAGTTAAGGATGATTTCTGACACAAGAAATTCTTGTATGGTGTTTCCGTCGATGGATCCTTCGTACTTGTTGGTCTCTGAGTTTAACCTCAATAAACCTTCATACACCACTGGTCTCTGTGCTGTGGTGCCCGCTGGCACTCTCATGCCCGCATTGGTTTGTGATGCCAGTGCAAATCCGAACGCTGTGGATGAATCAGTCACTGGTGCCACCAATATGTCGCCGTCCTGGATGTCACCTGTCTGAGCGTCCACGTTGAGTAGATCATTGATGTACTGGACTGTGTTGTCGTCCACGTATCCTTTGGTCGCTCCATCGGTTGGTTCTGTCGGAGTTCCGATTTCTTGCAGTCTTGCACCGTTGAACGTCAACCCTGTTGAGTCTGCCACTATGCCACCGTTTGATATCGTGACTCCAGCCGCACTGAAGTCTCCACTCACCCTGACGTCTGTGTTGATGTCGATGCCTGTGGAATCCAATTGGCCTATGGTGTTTACCTGTAGTATCGTGGTCACTGAAAGAGTGTCTGGCACTACAACCACACCTGTCGTGGAGTCTACGATCAAATTACCGGAAACTGTTGTGATGGTGTTGTCTGTGGCCGCACCTACTGTTACGTTACCTAATTGGGAACCTTCTGATGCCACAGTACCTGTGAATGTGGCTGTTCCCCCCGAAACGGTGATGACGTTGGCTACATCGCCGATGTCAAGACCATTCTTTATTCTGAAGTTTTTTGCTGTCATGGTTCACTATCCCCTTTTGACTTGTTAATTACTTCTATTTATTGGATTACTGCACTTCTAAGTGTACACGCTTTAACTTGATCTTTGAGTTGGGTGCTTGTGCAGAACCTCTCAGTCTAAAGTTGCTGGCGTTGATGTCCACTGAGAACGTGATCAAGTCGTTGTTGCCGGTGCGAGTGATACCAAACTCAGTGATTTGAGCGTTGGAACCATCGTGTAGCACATGGAGTTGTCCAGTTTGGTACTCTGATGTGTCATCGTTTTCTATCACATAGTGATAGTGTGCAGCTCTGTATGTTGTGACTGCCCATGTGTCGATGTCTTCTACTGCGGAATCAACATCCGAATTTGTGATAGTTGTGAATCCAGCACCGCCACCAGCTCCGCCTGCGCCACCGTCGAAGCCTTGGATAACCACGATCCTTGCTCCTGAGTGTACAGCAGAATCGAATGTGATCGCTGTGGGTGATATGGTGTAGTTCTGAGTTGGTTCTTGTAGTATGTTGTCGATGTAAACGATCAGTCCAAGTGCGCCGTTGTTGCCATTGCCCGCAGTCGGATCTGAAATATTAGAGAAGTTGTAAGTTGCTCCGCCGTCACCTGTGAACACATCTTTGGTGAGTGTTTCTGCACTGCCCGCCATCGCAAATGAGTTCCATGTTGAACCATCTGTCGAACCTTCGTACAATCCTGTCTCTGTGTTGTATCTGATAACACCTGAGTAGATCGGAGGTCTTTGAGCAGTTGTGCCCGCTGGTAATCTCATACCAGTCACCATCTGTGATGATACTGTGAACACGTTGGATGAATCATCGTTTACAACAAGGATGTCGCCATCTTGTTTGGAAGCTGAATCAACATCGCCGATGTCATTCAATGAAGCCACTGATGAAGCAGAAATTTGTGTGTCAACGTATGCTTTGATACTCTGCTGTGTAGCAAGAGCAGTTGCTGAATCAGATGACATTGTGTCTTCATCAAGTATAGCATTTACAGAAATACCATTTGAAATTGTAAAGTTTGTGCCAACATCCAATGCACCATCCACATTTAATCCATCATTGATCACAACTGCTGTTGAATTTGATGATGAAATTATATTTGTTACGATCGATAATGTTGTCAGTTGGTCGATGCCATCTAAGTTGATGTTATTGAATCCAATCGTGCCATCTGTATCTGTGATTTGACCATCTGTGATTGATAATGTACCAACATCAAATTGATTTGCTGTGATAGTACCACCAGTTGCTGTGATATTACCTGTGGTGTCTAAGTTTTCGTCACCAAAGTCAATGGTGCCTGATGTTGATGTAATAGAACCGTCACCGATTGATACATCGCCAAATGATGAACCAGAACCTGCTGATACCGTGCCACCATTTACAACAATGTTGCCAGATGACTGTATGGTCGAAGTCTGTAGAGGTGATGTGATCGATACAGCAGTTGAATCTTTTGCGCCAATTTGATTGACTGTGATGTTGTCATTCAATGCCGCTGTTACGCCATTGCCTGCCACTGTGAGTGTGATCGAATCACCTGATCTAAATTCTAAATCTTGATCACCTGCTAAATTTACTGAACCTGCGTTGGAAGCTGAGTCACCTAATGTTATAGTTCCGCCTGCGTTGGCAGCCACATAATCGATAACAGCCGCAACAGTTGGAATTGATGTGTCGTTGTCTGATGAAGCAAGTCCTTCGCCCTCGGTCACTATAGCTGTGCCGGCAAAGTCTGCCACTTCCAAGTTGGTGATAGAGTTGCCTGTGCCATTTGCGTCGAATGTTTTGTTAGTAAATGTTAAAGTGTCAGAAGCAATGTTGGCATCTTGAGCATCAACATATGCTTTTATGCTCTGTTGTGTGGCAAGTGCTGTTGCTGAATCTGATCCAAATGCATCTTCGTCCAATATGGATGATACAACCACTGACTCCGAACCAAATACTAAACCACCAATGTTGACAGTTGCGTAGGATGAGTCAGTTACTGATGTAGCTGTGCCTACAGATGTTGTTAAAACTGCTTTCCATCTGTCATCACCCTCATTCCAATACCAAGCCGCATTGTTGCCTGCAGATCCACGTTCTACTAATATACCTGAATCCACATCTGCTCCACCTGAATTTGTTTCAGAAAGGATTATTAATGGATCTGACACAGTGATGTTGGTCGAATTTACAGAAGTTGTTGTGCCTGACACAGTCAAGTTGTCAACTTGTATGTTGCCCGCTGTGATTGTGCCCGATGTGGTTAAGTTCTCATCGTTGAAACTGATTGTGCCGGATGAATCTGTGATCGAACCATCAGCAAGTGTCAAGTTGCCTACAGTTGATCCTGTGGCAGCTGAGAATGTGCCTGACATGGTGACATTGCCAACCAATGTAGAAGCACCTGACACTTGTAGTGTGCCATCAATTTGAGTAGCACTGGTGATTGATACAGCTGATGAATCCTTAGCACCAATTTGATTGACTGTGATGTTGTCATTCAAGTTGAATGTTACACCTGTGCCAGCCACAGTTGGAGTGATAGAATCGCCTGTTCTGAATTCTAAGTCATTTGTGCCAACAGCCACTGTGCCTGTGTTGGAAGCGGAATCTGAAAAACTAAGATTTGTGATGGATGATGTCTGTGAATCAACATATGATTTTGTAGCAACATCTGATGCTTGAGTCGGATCTGCAACATCTGTGAGTTGCATCTGACCAAAATTTAATTGTGTAGAATCTGTTGAAGTTATCACATTGCCAGCGATTTGTACAGAACCAATTGTTGCTGAACCGTTTACATCAACATTGCCTGATGTTTGAATTGATGTTGCTTGTAATGGTGATGTGATTGAAACTGCTGTGGAGTCTTTTGCACCGATTTGATTGACTGTGATGTTGTCATCTAAATTTAGAGTGAGTGTGTCTGCTGACACAGTTGAATTTAATGAATCACCGCCGGCGATCTTGAATGTTTCGCCCAATGATACCGCTGTGCCTGTGGAATCATCACCTACCAGTGTGATGGTTGATGTTGCCAACTTGGCGTTGGTGATGCCAGCGTCTTTGACTCTGAGTGTGTCTGCATTGATTTCAATTGTGGAATCGTCAACATTCACAGACAGTTCGTTGCCTGTTTTGGCTAAACCAGCGCCTGCTACAATTTGACCAGCACCAGAGAATTGAACAAATATAAAGTTGTCTGAACCAATTGTGGTAACAGTTTCTGTTTGAACAAAACCAGCGTCACCGAATAGTGTGCCTTCTTGGACGAACATGAAGTCACCACCAGCTGCTTCTGTTGGAGTGTCCATGTCTGTGGCACGAGTTAATACAGTGCCGCCTGTGGCCCAAGTGTAAACACCGTTGTGTGCTTGGTTGGATTCGTCTTTGACTATGATTCTGTCACCGTTCTGTAGTGTGTAACCATCCAGTGTGGTCAGTGCTGTGGACAGTGTGAGTGTGGCTCCAACACCTGATGAGCCGTTGTCATAAGTGACTGTGTCTGATGTTAGAGTTGTTAATGAATCTGTGGTGGCTGCTTTGGCAGGAGCATGAACATGAAGTCCTTCTGCCACCGCATCAACATATGCCTTGATCGACTGTTGAGTTGCTAAAGCAGTTGCTGAGTCTGAAGCAAAGTTATCTTCGTCTAAAATTTGTGTGACTGTGACACCCTCGTTGAATCCGAAATTACCGTTTACTTGTAGTCCGTCATTAACTGTGACTGCTGTGGAATCATCTGATTCAATGGTGTTTACTTTGACAGTTTGGAAATCACCTGTTGTGGCAGTCAATGAGTTGATGCCTGCTATGTTAGATGAGCCGTCTAATACCAGTGCTTTGTTGGCAGCTGCTGTGCCGTCTGTGATGCCATCTAATTTTTCCAAATCAGTTTCGTTTAGATCAGCGCCACCAATTATGAATGAAGTGCCTGCTGTGATCGAACCTGATGATGAAACATTACCAACCAGTGTAGAAGCACCTGACACTTGTAGTGTGCCATCAATTTGAGTAGCACTTGTGATTGATACAGCTGATGAATCTTTTGCGCCAATTTGATTGACTGTGATGTTGTCATTAAGTGCGGCAGTCACACCGTTTCCTGCCACTGTGAGTGTGATTGAATCACCCGATCTTAGTTCTAATGCTTGATCACCTGATAGGCTCACTGCACCTGCGTTGGAAGCCGAATCTCCTAAGTTTAGCGTGCCACCTGCGTTGGCAGACACATAATCTATGACAGCCGCTGTGGTCGGAATTGATGTGTCATTGTCTGATGAAGCAAGTCCTTCCCCCTCAGTTACTATAGCTGTGCCAGCAAAATCCGCCACTTCCAAGTTGCTGATTGAATTACCTGTGCCATTTGCATCAAATGTTTTGTTTGTGAATACCAGTGAATCAGAAGCGATGTTGGCATCTTGAGCATCAACATATGCTTTGATCGATTGCTGTGTGGCAAGTGCTGTTGCTGAATCTGATCCAAACGCATCTTCGTCTAATATGGATGATACAACCACTGACTCCGAACCAAATACTAAACCACCTGCGTTGATAGTCGCGTATGCGTCGTCTGATATGTTAGTTGCTGAACCTGTAGAAGTAGACAGCACTGCTTTGAATCTGTCATCTCCTTCGTTCCAATAAAATACTGCGTTGTTGCCTGCCGAACCACGTTCGATCATGATACCTGAATCCACATCGGCACCACCCGAATTTGTTTCAGATAGGATCAACAGTGGATCTGACACAGTGATGTTGGTCGAATTTACAGAAGTTGTAGTTCCTGACACAGTCAAGTTATCAACTTGTATGTTGCCCGCTGTGATAGTTCCTGTTGTGGTTAAGTTCTCATCGTTGAAACTGATTGTTCCAGATGAATCTGTGATTGAACCGTCTGCTAAAGTTAAATTGCCTACTGATGATCCTGTGGCAGCTGAGAATGTGCCTGACATGGTGACATTGCCAACCAGTGCAGATGTGCCTGAAACTTGTAAGGTGCCATCCACTTGTGTGTTGGATGTGATTGATACAGCTGATGAATCTTTTGCACCGATCTGATTGACTGCGATGTTGTCATTTAGGGCAGTGGTTACTCCATTGCCTGCCACTGTCATTGTGATGGAATCACCCGATCTGAATTCTAAATCTTGACCACTATTAATATTAACTGAGCCTGCGTTGGAAGCTGAGTCACCCAATGTGATTGTACCGCCTGCCACTGCATCAACATATGCCTTGATTGACTGTTGTGTGGCAAGAGCATTGGCAGAATTGGATGCCATGTTGTCTTCGTCGAGTATTGCTGTGATGCCCTGTCCGTTGGCTATAGTGAATGTGCCACCCACGTCCAATGAACCGTCGACGCCTAATCCGTCATCTATTCTCACAGAAGTTGAATCGCCTGAAGCGATCACATTCACCAATAGTGTGCCGTTCGGTATTGAAATACCTCCCGATACAGTTGTGGTTAATGCCGGACCAGCCACGCCACCATGATACAGTTCTGTGGCTCCGCCATGGCCACCTGTGATGAATGTCTGTGTGCCATCGTTGTTTTGGATTGAGAAATTTCTTGATCTTATATAAGTTTCACCTGATGTGGCAGACTTTGTGATGTAAGCATCGGTGCCATCGAAGTTAACTATGAAATCTGAAGTTGAATCGCCTGAACCGATTGTGATAGAAGCATTGGCAGTCATGTCAATGTTACCGCTCAGGTTGATGTCATTGGCGTTCACATCTCCTGTGGTTGTCAGTATTTCATTGCCAAAATTGATCGTGCCTGAAGCAGATGTGATTGAACCACTTGCTAAAGTAATATCATTAGCAATAGTTGTGTTGCCAACTAAAGATGAAGTACCAGCCACCTGGAGTGTTGAATCTAATTGAGTTGGTGATTGAATTGAAACTGCTGACGAATCTTTGGCAGCGATCTCATCCACTGTGATTCTGTCATTGAGAGCAGATGTAACTGTGTTGCCCGACACACTCAATGTCATGGAGTTGCCGGATTTGAATTTTAAATTTTCACCCGAGTTAAGATTGACTGATGCAGAGTTGGAAGCATCGTCACCCAATGTTAGTGTGTTTGCGGAACCAACCTGTGAGTCAACATACCCTTTGGTTGCCACATCTGATGCTCCACTCGGAGTGCCCACACCTGAAAGTGTGTTGCCACCGAATGATATCACAGTCGAATCTAAACCTGTGATCACTGTGCCATCAATTTGGATGCCTTCTACAATAACTTTACCTGTGCCTGAAGGTTGCAGTGAAATGTCTGCGTTGGAAGCTGATGTGATCACATTGCCTGCGATCTGGATATTTTCTAATGTAAGGTTGTTGGCGTCTAAAACATTTGTGTCAGCGATTCTAAATGCTTTGCCTGATGCTACATTTAGGTGTTCTGAAAAATCCCAAGAGTCATTGGCATTGCTCCAAAGGATGGTGTGATCCGTGTCACCTTTAAGGATGATACCACCGCCATCTGCTGCCGCATCTGAGGGTGCTTGTCCTGACAGTGAGTGAGCAAGTTCGATGTTTTTATCATCCACGGTTAAATTGGTTGTGTTGATTGTTGTGGTAGAACCGTTGACAGTCAAGTTTCCTGTGACTGTGAGGTCTGTACCAATTAAAGCAGAACCAGCTGTTTCGAACTGTACTGTAGGTGAAGCAACACCAATACCAATTCTGTCATTGGTAGCGTCAACTACGAGTAGGTTGGATTCTCCGCTGGTTGCTATTTTTAAATCTGTGGTGTCGCGGTTGAGCGTAGAGCTCAACATTTGTCCGGTTATTCTTCCTATTGCCATTTTGTATCAGTTTCCAACTTTAATAACTTTAATAATGATATTTATATATGAGATGACAAATACTTTTAACATGGAACAAAATTTATTGTTATATGCTGTGAGAATTCCACTGCCGGACACCCTGTGCAACAGGCCCTTAGAGGAGTGGAGTCGGCGTCCAGATCTCAATCTCATGCTCAAGGAAACCGTCGATCAGTTGGAGTCCGTGCTGTTTGATCTGTGTGAACAAAACTTTGTGGTGGCATCCGACGAAATTCAACAAAATTCCATTGAACTACACTTTGAAACACAACAAGACAAGGCTCGTTTTCTTGATCAATGGCCTTATGATTATGAAAGGGTGAAACTGAAACGTCCCAAGTATTCGGTGAGTTGGTTAGATGGAGTCGAAGCCTAACATCACCACTATCCTCGCACCTTGATGTGGTGCTTCTATGGAAGACCCGTCATCTCCACCCGTGAATGATAGAGTAGTGCCTGACAGCGTGTAGTTCTGATCCGGTTCCTGCATCACGCCATCCACATACACTATGATGTTGTTTTCATCTGCCGGAGCAGTGGACAACACAAACTGAGTGGACGAACCGTCTCCTAAAAATTGTTCCTTGTTGATGACAGCAGAACCACCTCCCGCACCGGATGCCATTGAAAAAGAAGTGAATGTGGATCCATCCAGCGAACCTTCGAACAATCCTGTGTCTGTGTTGTATCTGATGGTTCCAGCTTCCACAGTGGATCTATCTCCTGTGCCACCGGCCGGCAGTGTGATACCGTCTGTGGTGTCGATCTTTTTGATTTGGTTAACACCCTTGACGCCGGTGTACCTTCCTCCGGATATGTAGACTGACTTGCCTGTGAACGAAATGCCATTGGGTAGATTGGTGCCAATGAAGTGTAATGTGCCTGCTTGATAGTCGAAAAACCATTCGTCGTTGTTGCCCGAACCTGTGGCGAAAACTTGATCACCACCCGTCGCTCCCGCGGCGTCTGATGAAGTGTGGATGTAAACTTTTACCTGATAGGTGGATCCTTTTTCCGGTGGTATCCAATCTGTCAAACCAGTCTTCCAGGTCCTGTTGGCGGTGGCAGTCAAATCCTGCGTACACTCTTGGGGATTGGATGTTGGATACACAGTGACGACACCTGATGATGATCCAGGCAGAACTCCCGGAATGTCATTGCCTTCCACCCAAACATTTTCACCTCTCAATAAAAGTGGAGATGCGATGGCTTCGTTGGGGGCAAGTTTGTTGGCATTGGTGTCCGTCTTGGCCGCACCATATCCGATCTTCTTCCAAAGGTAGTCAACTTTTTTAGCGTCGGTGATTGCCATTATGCGATACTTACAGCTGAGATGCTGTCTCCTGATTGTAGTTTGAATCTCACCAGCACCACATTGCCTGTGGCGTTGGTGGCGTTCTCGGAACCCAGGGTGAGGGTGAACGAAGCCGCTGAATGAGTGCCTGCTGTGATCCTGTCACCTGATGTGAGGGCACAACCGTTTGATCCGTTGCCGCCTGAGCCTGTGTTGGCGCCCGGCACACCCGAACCAGCGTAGGTCACTGAAGCATCCAACCAACCGTTGAGGGTTGAAGCAGAATCGATGGCAGTGCCTGGAGCTGCGATGTACACTCCTCTCAGAGTGCCTGTGAGTGTGATGGTAAAGTTGGCCATGGTGGTTCTTCTGAACGCTATGGTGTAGTATTGGGCATTGGTGTCACTGCTTCGATCTGGTCCCACAGGCAGATAACCTGTGGAGTAATCTGCGACGTCGTGTTTGATAGTGCCTGTGGATGTGGTGGATGGTATCAACATGGCTTCGTCTGTGCCTGCCACAACATCAGCTGATGAACCAGCAAACAGATGTGCTGTGTAAAAATCTGTGCCCGAATTGTAGAGTGGTGTGTCTCCCACAGATGTGGAAGATGAGTCAGAATAGAATGCTGACGGTCCGTAAACCCTCACAGCATCATCATCGAACCCAGCACCCAATGAATCTGATACCACAATACCACCGTTTTCTAAATTGATGCCTGTGGGTGTTGCTGTGAACACTTGTATTTTGGTGGATGATTCAGAATAGGAACCAGCACCATTACAGTTCTGTGATCTTGCTTTGATGGTGCTCACACTGAACATATTACTTGAAGTCAGAGGAATGGTCAAACTGCCCAGTGTGTAGGCAGATGATACACCCGTGTCCGCTATGGGGATGCCACCACTCAGCATGGTTGATGGATTGTCCACATTGGCGTACGTGAAATCTAAATTGGATATGATCGAACCTGAACCCGATGACACAGTGCCCGGTTCCACTTCGTGTGGATTGGAAACGTCGGCGTAGGCCTGTCCAGTGAAATTGGCCACTGTGGTACCACCCAGAGTGAGTGAAGGTGAACCTGAGTTGTAGTAGGGCACGCCCGAAATGTATCTGTATGTGCCGGCCACATTTTCTGTGATCGGACCAATGGTTGTGGTCGGAGTTGCTGTGATGTCATCATACAACACATGAACTTCATTGGTGTTGCCTGTGGCAGAATGTTCCAATCTTTCAGCATTCAATCCCACTGTGTACCCTGTGAGTGCTTTGGTTATTTTTGCCGATGCCACCAAGTAAAATCTCTGTGGGTATGACGAGTCAACTTGATCATAGTCTTGATTGGCAGTCACCACCAAAGAAGTAAATGTGCCTGTCTCATTTTCTGCGGCAGTGAATGTTTTTGCTCCATCGGCAGATCCATTTACATTAGCTGTTAGTGTGCCCGAAGCACCGTTGTAAAAATTTGATGCCACAGAAGTGTCTATGGTGCCGGATGTGTATCTTCTCGCTGTGGTTGTGGCCAACGAATCTCCTGCAGTCAAACTGTTGAGTGATCCTGTGTTGTCATCATATGAGGCACACAGTTTGGGTGATGTGCCTTGGACAGCGTCAGCAAGGGTTATGGATTTGGTTGATAGATCAGCGGGTGCGGCTGGCACTGCCTTCATGGTCCACACCACAGTTTCTTCATCCGATTGATGGAACGTGTCTGGTGTGCCTGTTGCTCTGAAACGAGTGGTGAAAGCACCTGCGGAAGTGCCCGTGAAATTCTTTGTGAGTGTGGCAGCTATAGTGCCCGCTGATGCTCCATCTTCTGTGACATGGTATACGTCTGAAGAATCATTAAAGAAATCATATTCATAGTCATCACCGTTCTGAGTGGTATTTGTAAATGTTGCTGATGCTCTGTTGTTGCCATCCAAGTCTGTGTGATCATACAGCGTGTATTGATTGTCTGAAGAACCCGTTGACACAGTGTCAGATGTGCCTGCAATGTTGGCTCTAACATCCGCTTCCACTTTGATTATCAGATCAGCAGTGAACGGAGAATTTGAATGTCCGTTGGTGATGGTCAGTGTGGTGGTGTAATTCACGGTCAAGCCTTGGCTCTGTCTCAGAGCGGTCAGGTTAAATGTGTTGGTGATGTCAACACCAGTGTCTCCGGCAGACCCTGACCCTATCTGAACAGTGGTCGCAGGATTGCCTTCGTCAAAATCCCATGAATAGGTGTTGGATCCTGAGTTGGTGTTGAATATGGAATATGATCCTGGTTTTGAAATGGTGTCATTATTGAATGTGACCACGAATCCGCCCGTGGCTTGTTCGTTGATGCCTCTGATCACAGAACCATCCACGGAATACAATGGATCGTGTTCGGCATACACATAAAAGTAACTGGTCGAACTCGACTTGGGCACTTCTGTCGGATTCGCTGTGGAATGAGAAGTCAGGGTCAATCTTGGAGCAAATCTCAGATCGCCATCACCCACTAAAGTGGTGGATGAGTCGCCAGCATCTGGTCGGTCATAAGTGTGTGATAGTCTTGCGCCGTCCACACCTCCTGCGTCTCCGTTGGCAGCGATTGTTTCTGTTACACCATCGCCCCAGTCAATGGTGAATGTGGCAGTGACTCCTGTGGTGTTGGTGGTTGTGTTTTCCAGATACACAGTTGATCCAAGATCACATTTGGTTATGGCAGAACCTCCCGATGAGGCCGCGTAGATCGAAAATTGCACTGTGGGATTGGCTGTGTATATGGTGATGAAATTTGATTTGGTTTCTGTGGCTTCTGAACCTGTGCCTTGACCTGATGAATTGTATGCTCGCACTGTGACATCGAATGGTGAACCCACATTGGATGAATATGTGTGAGTGGGTGTGGTATCGGTGGTTCCGATTGTGGTGGAACCGTCACCCCAAGTGATGTCATACTTGTCGGGATTGCCCACAGTGGTGATCGTGAGAGTGACTATCAATCCAGCACCGCCCACGGTGTTGTCTGCTGTGAAGTCTACGCTTTTTACAAATGTGTTGTTCCTCACATTTTCCAATGCTTCGTTGAGATCATCGATGGAATCTGTCACTGAGTGGGTTGGTGTGAGAGTTGATATGGCTCCCACAGGAAATGTGGATGAGTCTGTGGGATAACCCAACAGCACGTTGGTTCCTAATAGTCCGGCACCACCCGCCACAGCATTGTCCACGTATGCTTTGATCGATTGCTGGGTGGCCAGTGCAGTGTCAGAATTGGAAGACATTGTGTCTTCATCTAAAATTGTGTCAACAGCAACTCCACCATCGAATGCAAAGTTTCCTGTCACGATCAAGCCGTCGTTGATAGTGACGGCCGTGGAATCGGTGGATGAAATAGTGTCAACATCTATCGACTTGTTCAGAGACAGTGAAATGCTATCACCCGAAATCGACGAAGTTATGGAACTGCCACCTGATATCAAGACTGTGTCTGTCTGCAGATCCGCAGTCAATACTGATGAAGCATCATCAGAAAATTTAATGGTTGTGGACAGTCCAGCAATCTGTGTGTCCACATAATTTTTTGTTGCCGCATCTGATGTGTTGGACGGTTCGCCCACTCTGACATTGGCCAGTGCTGTGTCTGTGATGGCAGTGTCTGATTCCGACGAAGTTGAAGTGACTGCTTTGAAAACATCTTCTCCTTCGTTCCAATAGAACACTGCATTGTTGCCGGCAGATCCTCTCTCGATCATTATACCAGCATCTACGTCAGCGCCTCCAGAATTGCCGTTGTTCAATAACAACAATGGATCTGAAATTTTTGTGTTTGTGGTTTCGATGTATGTGGTCGTGCCTGAAACTGTGAGATCTCCGTCTATGGTGGTGTTACCGGTCACAGCAAGATTGCCATTAATGGTTGCACCGTCAGTTTCTATGGCGTCATTGATTCTTACAGATGTCGAGTCTGCTGATGAAATAGA
>Ga0222716_10000035_pt1 | contig 100353 bp, 71 predicted proteins | sample C33_13DmetaG_FD_165044 | JGI IMG/M metagenome (GOLD analysis project Ga0222716, IMG submission 165044) | Estuarine water microbial communities from San Francisco Bay, California, United States - C33_13D | ecosystem: Environmental > Aquatic > Marine > Unclassified | place: USA: California... | reverse complement strand
ACACCAGCCCTGAATTCACCAGCCGCCACCACACCAGCACCGAATTCACCGGCCGCCACCACACCAGCACCGAATTCACCAGCCGCCACCACCGTCGCCGCAACCACACCAGCCCCACTGCCGTCAACGACGTCACCACCCCCACAACCTCCACCGCCTCCACAGTCCTCATGTGGTGTTGGAAAGTTCGAGAATGAACAAAACATGTGTGTCAAATGTGCCGACAATCATTACAAAGGACCTGATGACACAAGTTGTACCGCATGTTTTCAAAATTCTGAACCAAATCACGACCAATCAGAATGTATTTGCACGGCAGGATACTTTAAAGACGCAGACCAATCATGTCAGCCATGTGCAAGCAATTCATACAAAAGCACAAACGGAGATGGGGAATGCACCGCGTGTCCCCAGAATCAAATCACAAAGGATACAGAAACGGGTGCAACGTCGGAGCAGAGCTGTTATTGTAAGCCAGGGCATGGCATGCACGATAACATTTGCACACAGTGCACAGCCGGCAAGGCATCGGTAGCATCCAAAGAAACTAGAACTTGTGAAAATTGTGGTTTTGGTTATTTTACTGCAGATGCTGGACGAACACAATGCGTTTCATGCAGTGATGGCCAAATGACAGAGACTGAAAACTCTACATCCTGCGTTGATAAACCACGAGAAGAAACGTGTGACATTGCCTGTGGCAGCGCTGGTGACGAATGTTCCACGTGTTACAAAAATATGACTAGTTGCCCAGATTGTGCTAGTCACATGACGACACAGTGTGATTCTTCGAATTCGAGCGAAATATGCACAGCGGATGTAAGTAAATTAAACTGCGACAAGTGCATTACGTGCGCGGCAGCTCGCGATTGGCCGCTGCGATTGTCGCAGTGCCGAGATGATGCTAATTCGGCCGACTGTCAATATGCAAAAAACAAATATACCAATTCCGATATAAATTGCGAGAATGATCGCAGTTCTTTCAGCTGTATACTTATCGATTTGAAAAGAAGACATGAACACGAATGTCAAAGTGTTCAAGTAGAGACGAAAAAACGCGTTCCCAAGCACGTTGATGCGAATTTTACATTTGAACAATTTTCTGGTTACAAAATGCAAATCCCAATGTATACACTTGAAACTGAAGAAACCATTGGGTTGGCGGTGAAAAAAGTGACCGAGACATTGATGTCGTATGTGGCACCAAGCACAATGATCCTTTCGTGCTCGCCAAGCGGATTGAAGTTTGCAGGTGATGGAGTCGAGCTTTCATTCCCGATAACCGGTGTTAGCAACCCTGAAACCTTGGTTGTTTTTTATCTTCCAGATGGCGGCTTGCCGGTAGCACAAGACACAACATATGATTCAGCCACACAAACGTTAACAGCAAAAGTCACACATTTCAGTGATTTTGTGGCCGGCAGGCTCGTGCCACCAGTCGCCAAGCAAGCTCCAGCGCCGCCAAAACAAGAAACGCGCGACATGCGCGTCATTGCAGTGGCAGCGTCGATTGGGGCTTTTCTGCTCGCTTGTTTTTTTGCGTGCATGTGTTTGACATCTCCGAGAGATCGCGCTCACATTGATCCGAGAGAAGTGAAATATTACGTGATGCCAGATGATATATACGGGAAAATTGCATAATCGTGTTTATTCTACTTCAGCCACAAATGTGCTCCAGTCCGGAGCCTCCAAACTGAGCTACTTATAGTGTAGCCACAAATGTGCTCCAGTCCGGAGCCTCCAAAACTAAGCTACTTGTAGTGTCGTGTGGGCGGGGGAAATTTTGTGCGGGCTGCTTTTCGCAAGTCTGTTGGTCAAACAGAAGAAAATTGACCAGTTCTTGCATTTCTTCGTCAATTTCAATGTTGACAGCTTCTTCGATTTCAAAGTGTACCTCTGCGTCGTTCATGTTGACGCCTTCTTCGATTTCAAAGTGTATCTCTGCGTCGTTCATGTTGGCGCCTTCTTCGATTTCAAAGTGCACCTCTGCCTTGTTTTCGATCAATTTGATGGTTGACTCAGACCTTTCCACAGGATCCTGCAGGCAGCGTGGTACCATAGCCTTGAGTGCAGGCTGGTTTGGTTGGCCAACTTGAGCCTGTGCAATTTTACACCGAAGCTCGGATCGCCAAGGCGTCTCAACGGTAGAACACCGCTCGCTGGGTTTGTCAATGGGCAAACGACGCGGTTGATTCTGCCTCAATGGCTTTCGTTTCTTGTGCTCGGTGCGTACAGCTTGCATGGCTTGCAGGGCGACTGCCGTCTGGTGTGTTTGTTGTGTGTTTTCCACTCTCCGTTCCAATTTCGAGCGCAACTCGCTTCGGAAATCGTGGCTCACCATGCCTGGAGAATTGAATGTGGCATCTGCGTTCTCCTCCTTCTTAAGTAGCCTTTGGACGCTCGTGCCATTCTTTTTATGCACAAAGGAGACTGCTCGTGCGTTCTTATCGTGTTTTTGTCCTGCTCGTGTCATTTGGAAAAAAAGCTCGTATGCCTGCCATGCAATTCATAGCCCCTCAAAATTAAGTCTGCAAATAAACATCCATGCCCTCCGTGTGTCTAGTGTAATTCTTTTTACTGACAACATGACAATATTCAAGTGTTTACAACCCCCCGATTGTCTTCCAAACGCGTTTCATTGCCCTTTGGAGTGCTATATCTCGCGTACTCTCCTGGGTAGGGCTGGCAGTCCTTTTCATGTTCGGCGTCTCCTCCTTGCGAGCCTCCTTTTTATTCTTGTCGCTCGTGCCAATTTGGGATTTGAGGTCTGGAGTGCTTTCGCAATTTTCTTTCTCGGTAAAAACATCACAAATCCCCCCTGTGAAATCATTGCTATCACATACATAGTTCAAAGCATCTAACAAATTTTGGTCAGTTGCGAAATCTACAGTACTATCCTGCGCTGTGGTTGGGGTGTTTTCCCCTTCTTGATCGCTGTCCTGGGGGAGCATGTGGAAATCATCGCCAAAATCAATAGGTGTATAGGGACAATGAACAGTATTCAGCGAAGGTCTTGGCATCCAATCAAAGTGGTAGTTTCCGATCTTGATTTCGCCAACATTTTGACCCATGTCCGAAACACCTGTTGCACCATACTCGGTGGCCACCCTGTCTTGTGACTCAAGCTTTTCATTCAGGTCAAAGGCCGCTATTGCATGATGCTGGGTGGTGACCGTCTCTTGTGGCTGGAGATTTTCTGCCTGGTGGAAAGTCGCTGTTGCATGATGCTGGGTGGTACTCGAGTCCACTAGACTGGGAGAAAGGCTGTTTGGAACGATGCTGCTCTGCATTATCCTAGCTTCAAATTTCTGCCAAAGCGCTTCTCTCTCCTTCGTTCTCTCCATGCGTGCCTACATGTGTTATGCTTTCGAGCCATACTGCAGCTGTCTTATGTAGGAGTGCATTGCAAATCTGGAGATTGTGCCCAAAATATCTCGGTTTATTTCTGTATCGGGACACGCACGTGCTGCGTGTGTCAATGTCCCTTTATATCAGGATTGGCTGTCGACAGGTGCTGCCTGTCCTGATGGCATCGGCACGTTTAGGGTCGCCAACGTCAAAACCCGACTGCTGTGCTGCATTCGGACTACTTGGCGTCAATTCTGCGTGTGCACGAGTCTTGTTTTTAGGCACAAACGCGAGGCATTTGCACGCGTCGTGCTGGATTTGGCGTCGAACCCGCGTGCGTACAAAGTCTATTTTCGACGAACATTTTTATGTCATTAAGAACAACGCTTTGAACGCCGGGACAGCGCCAGGTTGCAGCACATGGCAAACACTCAATGCGCTGAAACGGAAGGCCCATTAGAGGTTAAAATATCAAGCTTGGATGTCAAAACTATACTGATAATTATGTGTCAGCAGAAAATTCCACTAGACGTGATGTTAATTCTGGAAGAGGAAAATTTGCGAAAAATTATGCAATCTGTCCATGCAATGCAAGGCGATCCACGCCGTGCAATCATGATGAAAGAGTTGGAAAATCTGTATCAAAAAGATTTTGACGCCTTGTATGAAAAGTTGAAACAAGAAGAAGACATATCTGAAGACCCATCAGGTGGTGGAAATTATTGCGACCCGATTAAGCATACAATCAGCAGGAGGTTGTTTCCGCTGCTCAAAATTATGGGTGATTCCACAGCATTAACAGATTCCGTGTTTGAATTCTTACGAACTTGCCATCTGGAGGATCCACATTTAATCGAACCTGAACCTCTTATGCGTATCGCTCTGTTATACAATGAGTCTTTACGAGAAGATATGAAAATGGACGAATACAAAACACTTGCAAATATATTCACGAATCTAAAAGAGCACGCACTAGATTATAGTATTGTGTGGCATTTCCTGGACGAGTGGCAACCGTCTGTCCTGAAAGATTTCATGCAACACGAGTTTCCAGTGTGTAGTGGGGAATTTATGATTGAGATTTTCAAGGAAGAGGAAGGCGAGGAACGCGGTATATGGTTTGCATGGTGTTTTGTAAGTGCAGCACTGAACTATCACATGAAGCTGGAGTTTGTATACCGTGTTCTCGATGAAGTTGCAAAAAAGTACAAATTTTCAGTATACGAAAAAAAGTTTTTGAAATATTTGTATAAACCCCTGCACGAGGTGAACACACGAAATCAGAAGGGCAATTATGCATGGCCTGATTACTTTGAAAACCTAGCATACAGTCGTTTTCCCACTGTAAAAGTTGAATTAGACGAGGTGTCAAATGCATCATTTTGTAATTGCTTTCACGTAAAATTACTGTTGTTTTTTGGGGATAAAAACCTGCGTGTAGACATGGACGACGAGGAGATACAGGCTTGCGTGGATTTTTTGCTATCACACATTTCCATTCACCATACAGAAATTTACAAAATAATAGAAAATCGCGGTAATACGATTGTAAAGTTTAGCCTTGAATCTGGATTAGGAGATCCAGGTTTTTTGCGCAATTTTTTCGTGCTTGGAATGTTGAGAGTTTATTGTCTCAGATATCATTTTACGAAAAAACGGGACATTCCATCGGTTGGTTTGAAACGCAGGGTTGAAGATGCCGGATTGAACATTAACCCTGGACCATGTAGCTTGCACAAACACTAGGCGGGTTTAGGGTCAAGTATGGTTGCATGATCTGTAGTAATAAAGGCAGTAAACGCTTCTTGATTTTCGTGCCAAGAGATTCAGTCTTGGATTGTAGTGAGGACGGGAGGTACGGGGGTATCTCGTGCAAACATGCAATTTATGTTTTTTTGTTTTTATTCAAAGATTTCCTTCTGACATGCCATTGTATGTCTCGGGGTTTTGTACCATCGCATCTGTCGTTTTTCCTACACGTTCCCAACGTTCTAGTCCTGGCTGTGTATCCGGGTCGCATGGAAAGCAGCAACAGCACCAGTATCCAAAACAGCACAGAATTACACTGATGGGCCCAATCTTATAATTATCACTATTGTACTTACCGTTACAACAGACTACCATTTTCCGTGGCGGATGCTTACTTATATATGACGATTGCACATTCCGAATGTGAGAAAATGTGTTTTTTGCATTTGTGTTATTTATGTCGTCATTGAATGATTTTAAACCCTTTGTACCGATCCCCAATTCGGACGGCTGTGGCGATTCGCCCTTGCACACCGGTCCCATCGCTCTGTCGACGCCTGTGTTTTATATTCCACTCAAGCGACAATGCGTCTCTGCGTGACAAAAGCTGAAATATCGAGTCTATTTTCCAAGGTCGGCAACTTTTTGTGTATCTGGCGCCCCCCGCAAGAAACCCATTATGCTGACGAATTCTCCGCTGCAAATTGTCAGTGACACCAACGTACGTTCTCTTGTTATTTTGCAACGACACGAGGATGTACACATAACATTTTTTATCAGATATTTGTCTGCGTTTCTTTGTTTTTTTCACCCCTCTCGACATATGATGCTTGATTTTCCACGCTTTGACGTGTGCATATATAGAAAAATGTGCAACGCACAAGATTCAAAAGCCTTGACATTCGCAATGCAAAACTGGTAGATTTGGGTCAAAATCTGAAAAAAACAAACCTTGATATCGCGTATACACAAAAGTGCACGAGGTTGCCGGGGAACATTTATATACATGAGGGAAAGGGGTATAAATGGACACAATATCAGTCATTGCATGTAGCTGGGGCTTGTTGGCGGTGGTGCACGTCGCGAGTCTTCTGTCCTGGGGCACACGGGGCGCGTTCCATGCGTCTGACGTGTGGGATGGTGTAGCAGCGTCATATGTGTTGTGGATACTGTGTTCGAGTGCAATTTTTGTGTGGGGGTATTTGAACGTGTATGTTCGTAATGTGCTGGAGGTAAGTCGGTACGAAACATCATATGTGACGTGGGACATGATTGACGTGTACATAAGTCTTCTTTTCGCCACACAATTGGCCAAGAATGCAAGTTCGAGTGTGCTTGCACTGCACTTGACATGGAGTGTAGAGCGAGGCACCATGCAGTATCGGCAAACGCTGGTGACCTGCACTTTTATTGGCTGTTTGTGCTCGGGAGCCCAGGTCTCGCTTATCATTCTGTTGGATCGCAATGTACGCCCGACAGCCATGTATATTCAGTGGCATCTGGTTGAAATGGTCTTGCAAATCATGAGTGCGACTGGAGCGTTTAGTTTGGTGTTTTACAGTGCGAGATTGTGTGGCGCGCATCGGAATTCGAATTCCGATAGTGACGACTGTGCGGTTGCAAATGACGCGCAAAAAATATTGGTGCAAAACTACAAACGAGGCTAACACACACAATGCTGAGTCGATGCAATTTTTTCACACCCAAGTCTTCCTCTCCACGGTGCCACGATGACCTCGATTTGTGACTCGAACAACACGTCAGGCACGGAATGGCGGGGCAACAAGGTGCTTGGGCGGGTTGCCGGGAAAAAGCTTCGAGTCTGGACCCCACGATCGGCGCGCACTGATGGTGCGCTTGTCCACGTTTATTTTCGACGATTGCCGCGACAGGAGAATGTTGTACTTTTCATTATCAAAATTCATTTTTTTCCAGTCTTGGTCACTCCACTGGAAAAAGCACTGCCAATTCGACCCATAGTCGTGTGCATTATGTTCTACCAAAACCTCCATTGTAATGCCAAATGTTACAAACACATCAACGGGCACTTTGCACACCCGGATCATGTCGTCAATCGTCAGTCCTACCTTGAACCAATTGAACTCTGCAAAGCGTTTTTTCAAAACGCGATGTTGCAATGCTTTGTGCACTTCGAGTAGCGCAGGGGCGGAAATGTTTGTGAACGGAATGGTCCTGAACTCTTCTGTCGAAATCCAACAGAATAAAAGCTGTTGAATGTTTACCCCGAGTTCAAACAATTCATCGACCGTGATGGTGTGTTTTGTCGTCTGCTCGTAAGTGACCGTGCGTGACTGCTGTATGATTACGCGGTCCTCTTGGTCGATCCGCGGAGGGATTTTGTTCGTGCGCTTTATGGCAAGAGGCAGGCGCAAGGTCCACATTTCTAATTCTATTCGTATGTTTTATATAGCTAGTTTGGAAACACAACCAAAAATGGGGTGCATATGAGTGGTATCAAAGCATGGCATGATAGTAATCGAGTCAAAAACAGAACTCTGTCATCACCCTTGGCCCAGATACTGCACTTTATTGCGGACAGAAAAACCTACCCTGGGATCCAAGTCCAACATTTGGCATGGTGCTGATGATGATTGTTTATTGGTACTCATTCAGTAACCACTACAATCGCAAGTGCATTCACACATGTGAAAGAGAAAGGACTTGTTTGTACCGACGCGCACGCGTTCAGAATGTTGTTGTGGTGAGTCCGTAGTGTAGGATTTCCACTACCAGAGGCCGGCGCACGGCGTCATCAAGTCGGAAAACCCCTCAGACATCATGCTCACGAATCGTTTTTGCACGACCACTCAAAATACTGTGATAGAACAGTAACCTTTCTCTCCAACACTTGCTGAACACTGACAGTAGGAAGTTTGTACAAGGCGCAAAAACGCGCATTCCGGGCAACCAGTGGCATCTCGTGCCACTTTTCATGGATCGCCGTCTTGTACGCATGTTGCAACCGCACGCCAGCCTCCCATATCTCTTTTGGCCTTTCCTGCACAATTCAACAAGAGTCCAAATGTCATGACGGTTGCACTGCGCAGGTGCGCTCTGCCAAAAACACTCACGCACCATTCCGTAACCGCACAGGAAGACTGCTGGCACTTGCATTGTTTGAATCTCAGTGTCCGAAATGATGTGCTTGACCTTTTCTATTTCAAACTTGCGCGCCCATAGCAAGTTGTATAATTTGTTTTGACTGTAGTCATGTTCGAGGTTTGCCCACGTTTTGCGTTTTGTACTTCCATACCCCTGTAAATAAAGGCAGGCCAAGATTGGATCCCATTCCTGTCCATACTTTTCTATCAAAGGATCCAGGAATGCTGGGTTGTCTTGAAACATAGCGTTTCTGTGCAGGACTTGGCGGCCGCTTGTTTTACTTTCGACACCCAAATCACCCGCTCGCGGAGGTCGTGCAAACATGGCAGCTGGGTTTGGTAACAGATGTGGCCATGACCCCACAATCACTGTTATCGTTTTTAATTCTTTGCTTTCAATTTCCCAAACGTGTGCACCATCGACCATCTGCTTCTCGACGTACATGCACCGATCCCGACTTGTACCTCCAGAATCTCCGGCATGATATATGACTTGATCGTAAATTAACTCAGGCCGCTGCCCCGCAAAAATATGCCGAGGAATGCCCGTGCGTGCCCATTGGTCGTGCACCTCTATTTCTTCCATGCCGACTATGTGCGATACTTTCGATGTGTGACATATAACCCGTCGCGCAAAATACACACGCGCGTCTATTTCGGATTGCATGCCCCAATTACTTTAGTTTGTAAGCCCTTTTTTTTCTCGCCCGATTTTGTTGGTGAAGCGCCTTGTGCAATTTAGACAAGTTCAGCGCTCCTTTCCATGCCGTGAAAGCCAGCTGCATATTGACTCCCGCGAAATAGCTTCCAAGGCCAGGGGATTTCTGCGCGCCGCCGCCCGGTGCTGGCATGGGAGCATTTTGCTCTGGAGAATCAACCAACCGCATCGGACTACACCAAATTGGCGGCTGCTTGTGCTCCCCCCCGATGTTAAGCATGTAGTATGCCTTCAACATATTTGTGTGGGCTGAGTTGCAGTGGCAATACTGTTAAAGACACGCTCTATTTGTGTGTGCAAATGCAGTGAGACAAAAATAGATGCACGCTTTCGCCCATGCACATATATATTGGCATACACAGGCCATTTTCAAAATGAGTTCCTATGAATTACTAGATCAATTTTTGGCAAGGGCGAAACCCCGACATGCAGCCGTGGTAAACCATATATTTCACATGTTTTCCCCAAACGACGCTGAACATCAATGGTCGACATACATGAAATTCATAAATTTACAAGCAATGTATGATTTGGATGAAGATGTGCTTCTGGCGCTCATTACGGTGTTTCCAGATGTCAATGAATGCCAGCTCTTTGACACTGTGCTAGACTACCAGGCACTGAAGCCCCATCTACGCAACTACGACCCATTGGATATTTGCATTTATTTACGAGAACGGGAACACATCCCCTCAATACTCGCGAAAGACACTGGGCTTGATAAAGATGTGGTACGAGATGCAATGCGAACACATCCTACATACGAACCTGAAGGCCACCGCACAACGTTGAGTGACCTCAAATTTAAGAAACTCATTGAAAAAAAGTGTCCAGAAGACCTGGCAAGCAGATACAAAGAGTCTGCGGAAACCATTGAGCAGATCATGCAGCGCGCGGCGTCGTCACGACCAAGGACCGAAGTGATGCCTGCGCAGGTTGCCGCGGTGGGACGTGCGCGTGGTGACAGAGACACTTACACACAACGTTTTGTACGTGCCATCAAAGAAATACCAACAAATGGAGAGATGGAACTATGTGTACGTATATTGACTGCCATCACAAACCCCATGGCCGAGCTTGGGCAACATGTGTCGTTTTTTGAGGATTCACCACACAGTTACCGAGAGGCCATACCGTTTTACGACGACTTGTTTCTTCTCGGGCAAAAATCAGAACACTTTGCGACGCAACTCGCACACGCATTGCACGGTCTTGTGACCACGGACATTTCAAAACTGTCGTACATGCGCGAGGTCTTGAATGTTTGCTATGCAGTCACGCGACAGGAATGGTCGCATTTAGAACTAGAGGTACTCGTGCAGAATGCGCTAGAACAGGCAGGGGGGATCAACGATGCCAGCATATCCATGTATATAAAATCGTGGACGGAGGCCGAATATCAGTTAGATGTGCAAGCACACATTCTAAAGTTTCATCATTCCGCGCAGGTGTAAGTAAGCAGCATTTGCCGGGGTGTGGTTGTTATCGCACAAAGATACACCAACTTGTGAAATACAAACTATTGCATAAAAGCCTACCCCATAGGGGGGTGTGGTTGTTATCGCACAAAGATACACCAACTTGTGAAATACAAACTATTGCATAAAAGCTTACCCCAGAGCACGGTGTCAGAACAGCAGAGGCAAAATGCAACACAGAGTGAGTGTGGGGATCGTGATTGGTATTGTGCCAATATTTATCCTGTGTATGAACTGGCCATTTCAATTATTACTGATGTGGATTGGCATATCCACACTGATTTTGGTTTGTTTGTGTATTGAGAAACCAACAAGCCCAAAAGAAAACGAACACTTGAAGGAGGGTTTTCTACAGCAGAGCACATTGCAAAAGGTGGTTGATGCATAGCCCCATAGGAAACCGTGATTCATTCACGGTGTCTTCATGCCCAATGCCTCGCAAACTACATTGTCCATTTCACGACAATCTTGTATTTGATGGTCTGTTGTATACGAGCATGTGACAACAAAACCAGAATCCGTTTGCGGCGAGTTGCCTGGGACGCCGGTGCATACTGTGCATTTGCGCTCATCTGGGTCGAAATACTCGCCGTCTTTACACACCGAACATGTTTTAAATTCAAAAAGAGGGTTTGAGACATCAGATATAAGCTCCATGTTCTCAGGGCAATTGCCCATGCGGGTGGGATTGATTGCAAGACTTGGAAAATACACGGGATCGACCCGAGTCGTAAAGGGGCGAGAAGAAATGCCTGCCAAGTCATTGTTGTTGACGTGATAGGATGAAACGTGCAAAATATGGTTCTCCTCGTCCGTCTGCATTTTTTGAATAAAGAGAAGCATTCCATGGAGGGACATGAGATGTGAATACTCAAAAAGGCGAAATTGCGTATGGTCAAGCGCGAACACGACATCAAAGTCGACGTTTGCCATGTAGAAATGCGTCAAAATAGCACGGATGGTCTGTTTTGCAATGTTTTGCGACAGACTTGTCGACACGTGCCTTGATAACAGTATTTTGGACTTTCCTAACTGTTGTGAATTGTGGAGGCTGATAAAATTGAGGTGCCATAGCGCTGGAAATAAACACGCATACGCAACACCAGTTCCTTGGTCAATGTCCTCCAAAGTCCATGCAAGTTCATCCAAATCGAGGATGTATTGCCTTGCCAGTTGCACCGTGTCAATGTCTAGAAAGATGTCATATTTTGTTCTCGCAATTCGAGTGTAGAAGAAGATGGAGGAGCAATCTGCGTTCGCGCGTGCAAGGTCAGTATGAGTTCAAGTGGCGCACATGCAAACACGAGCACGTGTGCAAACTTACTGTAGTTGATGGCAAAATTAGCCAACTGGGCAGTGTTTCGATTGACAATGTGTTGTATGATCTGGGTCCCGAGATCGTTTTGCAGTGTGTTTACAGAGAGCATGCCCGGCGTGGTCATGTTCAAGAGTTGCTGCAGTAGATTGTTGTGTGTGTTCATGCGCCACATTCCTGTCGTTTGAAAGCACTCTTCAAAACCAAACGCCTTGTGTGTGCTTGGCGTTGATCTGACATATAATTGTGTGGGGCATAACGCCCATACAGCAGAAGAAGACGCAAATGCCGGGACCACCGTAAAGTGTGCACCCTTTTGCATGGGTCGTTCCATGTTTGACGTTGAATATGTACCGGGAAACGCGGGATAGCAATTTGGAAACACGTTTGGCATTTCGGCACGGAGTGCTGCCAAATATGGCTCAAACAAATGTTTTGCTTGGCGTCTCAGGATCGCGAGGGGGTGGTCTTCGTACCACAAGTACAAGCCAGGGAGATACTGATCGTTAAATTCTGTTAGATTAGTGGCTTTCCACCACCCACCGGGGCACGTACATTCCGAATTTTGTTCCGACCATTGTTTTGTAGTGCAAGCGTGGCATTCCCTAGTCTGTGTATTATAATATTCCGTAGCTGCACAAATCGACGAACACTCGTCGGCGCCCGCTTGTGACGTTTGGTCTTCTCTGCATTTTATCTTTTCATTATTGAAACACTCGTGATCTGGCGGACACAGACGACAGATGCTGTCTTGCAACACGTAACCATTCATGCAAGTGCAATCACTGAGAGACGCCCGGCCCCCGCCATTGGTGTATGAACGTTCGGGACACGGAATCGCTATGTGGTGCTCGAACAGGGTCGATTTGCGCGGGCAGTAGTGGTTTAGTGGGCATGCGGAACAGCCGAGCCCGGGCCTCCACACTTGTACACCGGTGCCATGATTGGACTTGCACGGTTGGAGTTGCGCTGACATTGCGAGCACTTGGCCGTTTTGACAAATTTGATCCTTGTGGCATTCCACACACTCGTCGCCGACACTTGCAAATCCGTCGGCACAAATACATGTGTCTCCCGTCGGTGAACGCGTTTTGTTTTTGGGACAGGTTGCATTCATACCATCTTGGCAGTAGTATGCGTCAGAGCATTTTTCACATTTTTCGATTGTTACCTTGTGCAGATGGCGTCTAAAAAAATCTTCCAGAACAGCATTTTGCCATTGTCTTGGAAATGCATAAATGAGCGGAGGCCATGACTTTTGTACATTATGGGTGGTGGAAAAGTGTTCACCAGTTTTTCTCCACCCCGCTTTACAGACGCACGACATTGTCACAACATTCGTCTGAATGTCTGCGTGCAGTTCGGCAGAGAAACTGGGCTCCGTATTTGACGGACATTGCAGAATCGCATTGTCCTCTGAAAGCAGAGCGCCACATAGAGCCTGATCTGGACATGACTTACAAAATAGCGCAGAAAAACGCTGGGTAATGTGTCCACTGCCCATCATGCTCGAGGTCAAGGTTTCCTCGTCAGAGCTTAATTGGCCATTAGGGCATGTGCACGATGCTTCCGAAGACGCCAAGTGTTGTGGTGCGCGTCCGTAGCTGACGGGCAGATTTATCGGGCACCGTTCTGGAAACGTCGTCGGCGTTGGGCAGAAAAAATTCGTGTGCACTCCACAAGGCACACAGTGACTGGAGTAAATCAAAACCTGAGAATCTGAGAAAGGGTACTTGCAACCCATGCGTTGGACATCTAGCACCGCGTGACTGCGGTTACACATGCCGGTAAAGAGACATGGAAGACACACGTGGAGTGTGCCCATTGGACATGTGCAATCGCGCGTGATTTCATCAAAGACCAACCCCGCTCTGCACGATGCACACTCGAAGCGGCTCGAATGCACGGACAGGCGCGCAGAATTTTGTTCCCATGTAATTAGGGACACCCGCCCCTGTACAAACAAAATGTTGTGATATGTAGTGTGGGCGCGTTTGGGTACATAGTCGTAGTCGTAATGTAAGAATAAATCCTCCGACCCACTCATGTGGCTGTACACTTCCAAAATTCTTGCCTCCAATATTGCCTGTGCGGTCATAAGCACTTGCACATTTCCCAGCACTGACAGGCCGCGCTCAGCAAACTTGCACAGCAGCAGAATTTCAAAAATGCTAAAGGGTGCATCGACACCGGCGGGGTAATCACTGTTTGCCGCGTGTGTGGTGTTGAGGACCCGTATGAATATGGGCGTTATTGTTGTCTGGTTGAGTGCCTGCCATAAATTATGGTTGATGTCGTTTAAACTAACGTCTAACGCCTCGCGGAGGTCTGCCATGTCAAATGTGCCGGACGCATCATCGATGCACACGCTGTATTGCCCGGCAACGTGCACAATTCGAATAACGTTGGGCAAGTTCCTATCAAGGTCGTCGTCTTCCGTGGAATTCATCTGAGACCCAAATTTCACACGAAACGGCCAAGCAAAACTCGCTGATACCAAAGTGCCACCAAACAATGACACGGAACTGATGTTTTCTGCCACTTGCGCATGCTTAAAGCGCCATAAATGTTTGTTGGTGTATAGTAGAACACTGCTTTTTTGACGATCAAACGCTTGCGCAAAAACGTGTTCTGGGTGTGCCTGATTACAAAACTCGTTGTTGAGTTCCGCTGTTCTCAACATAAAATTTGAGCTACCGAGACTGTATGTGCTGACGTGAAGTTGCTGCTGCGCGTCGCACATGAAGAAGAGGAGATTTAGGGCCTCGTATTTTCGTGATCGCGTGAATTTCCACCGCGGGAGCACCGTAAAGTGCCATATGCGATCAATAATAATGTTGTCCGCAAGGTGTTCTGCAGATTGCGTCTTCACAACGTTGACCTCTCGATTGTTCACGCATATTTCGCTGATGTGCAGTTGCTGCTGCTCACGTGACACACATGCAAACACAAAGCAGTCCGCCCCAAAGGTGTCTGGACCATACTGGTTCGACGGAACACGCGAAATCAGGGTTTCCCGGCCCATGCAATGTGGCACGTCAAAGGTATTATGCTCGTGCACGGCTACCAGCGTGCGTTTTGCAGTGTGGTCGGCGCAATCGAAACATGCATCTGACTCGGAAAATACGGCACGTTCCCGTGCATTGGCGGAAACACAGTCCAAGACCATGTTCCACGCCAGATGCTCTGTTGCAAGTTTCCAATCATAGCCGGTGCTTCTGGTGTCAATTTCATCCAGGTGTAAAGTGCGCAAGGGTCTGTCGATGTATAAATTACTCGGCACGCTTGACGCTGCTTGTATGACAGGATGAAACAGTTCGTAATGACAGCGAAACGCGTTTGGTGCCAAGGCACTGAGGTCCTTTCGTTGGTGCACCAACATTTCGTTGTTTCCACAAACCCACGCAAAGTCTTGCAGCAAGTACCCAAATTTCGTGCGCTGTGTTATGAAACTAGAATTTTGCTTGCCTTCGATGACACTGTATAAAGACATATTTGTTAGTGTGCACTGTGTCAACGGGGGACATTCCAGAACTTTAATCATCAAAAAATCTAGCTGTAGATAATCTTGAAAGTAAGCATCGTCGATATAATAGGAACCATCGCGATAGTTTCTACGTCCTGAGATATATTTTGTTTGCTGCATTCCGACACGGTTGGCAAGTTCTGGACGAAAATCCGTATTCTCGTTACAATGAACCTCCCATGAATCCTTGTCATGCATCGAGTTGGAATAGCATGGTTCTTTGCATAGACCGTGATAAGTTTTGGCACCAACTTCATGCACGCATTTTGCAGCAGTATAATACTCATCAAATTTTAGTTTTCTGCATGTCGTATATTCACTATCCCAAAAAAACCCTTCTTCAATGCAGTAACACTCAGAAAATGCCTTTGACATGCTTGAGCTGGTCTTGTCTACATCACAAGATTCTCTCGTACTCTGTGGGGGTCCGGCACAATAATATCCCGGGTCACATTGATGGCACGTGCCTTCCTTTTCATAGAACCCCGCCATACAAACACATTTCCCCTGGTGCTGTACCCGGAAGAGCGCGCTGTCACAGATACACTGATTCGCATCGAGAATAGCATGTTGCTTACAAAGCTTCAGGCACGTGCCCACGTCGCTGTTGTGTGTGCTGTCGGCCAGTACGTCGGACTCATTCATCAGACTATCATGGTTAGAACACTTTAAAAACTGTTCACCATCAAAGTAGTACCCAAAGGCTGGAAGGCAGTCTGCGTGTGATCGTGCGAGTGTCACTGCAGGGTTTATGCCGCGTGAGGTTGTTGGACAATCACAAATCACCGCCTGAGACGCATGCGCACATTCCTCGTATACAACCTTTTCCAATTTGTAAGCGTACGTCGTCTGGTACGCAGAGTGCAAATGATTTGGGAGGAGGGTGTGGTTATCTGGAACGCCACCCGGGCAAAAGATTGCGTCTGAAATATTCTCATAGAAATTTCCTAAAAATTTACACGCAATGCAAGTGCCACCGGGAACTTTTGCGTACCCAGGCAAGCAAAAGCAGCCTTCTCGTCCATTGGTTCCTGGAAGTGATTCTTGGTGTTCCGGGCATACGACGCACAAATCGCCATCGGCGTAAAATCCACTTTTGCACATGCACTGACCTTGGAACAAATACTTCCACACATTATCACAGGTGCTCTCATTGCAGAAAATGCGCTGACCCACCGGATCGTAGCGCAGTTGCCGTGTCTCGCACTCGTATTTGTTGAGCACCGTGCTTTGCACGCACGTGGCGACGGGTCTCAACACATGACCGCTGTCAATATCTCCCCAATCAAGCTCATTCGAATCGCTGTCAAAATAATAAGGCGGTGCGATTCTTTGTCCATTGCACACGTACTTGCATTGCACGCCGCTGCCTCCTGTCAAAAAATCAGGGGCGGCGTGCAATTCTGCGGGGCCGCGGTCGACACACGCGTTACATTCAAAAAATGCATTCTGTTCGCAAACCACTGTGAGCTCGGAATACAATGTTGGGCACGCGAGTTTGTACAGTTCTTCTGTGTGATTGCAGAAGACGCATTGTCCATCAACAAGGACTTGATAATCTCCACATTCGATTCTGCCGTCGCACGCGCATGAAGATGCTCCCACCGAATTTGCAGGTGCGGTGCAGCCGTCTTGGCATGGTTGGCAGTTGTTTTTCGTTGAGCCTTCCGTACATGGGGAGAGATACTCGTTCTGTCCACAATCCCCACAATTTGAAGGCGATGTCGCACCAGTCAAACAAAACGAGTCGGCCGGGCAGGTAAAACACGATGTCGCCTGCGCTTGGTCTTGGTATGTCCCGGCCGTACAATTCTCACACGTGTCCCATGACAATTTCACGTCATGTGCCCAGGGTATGACATCGTTATTGTGTACAGTAAAGTCCAGATTATCAATTCCGGATGTTTGCTTAAATTTGCCCGGTGCACAGCGTGTGCATGTCATAGTTTGGATGTCCATGTCGAACCCTGCATTACACACAAACGGACAATACTTTTCTGAAGCAGTGCCATTTGACAAGATGGGAAGAGTCGGAATAAATCCCATTTTCCAGGCTTTTAACAATACAAATTGTGCGTTTTCAACGTTTTGACATACTGTCGGTTGCATAGACGTTGTGCGCATTTCGTTGTATCCAAAAACAGCACTCGTGGTGATATTTGTCAAAAACACTTTATTTTCTGCGTCGCTGAACTCAGTTTGGCAGGTGTTATCTTTTGATTTGTTGTCGTGGTCCACCGTATATTTGTCCCCGTAACATTTTGTTTTTTCTTTACATGATTCCTCCGTGTGCACTTGCAAATTTTGATATTTTCCGCCCTCGCATTGAACACATCGATACTCCTTGATTTGCGGATCATGTATACCACTTGCTTGAAAAATCTGTTCAAGTTTCTCACCCGATGTACAATTTCGTCTCGGTATTAGGTATTGCGGGGATTGTTTTGTTTCGAGGGGTTCACAATCGCAAAGTACATCCGTGTCAAGCTCATGCGTAAAGCTCGAGTACAATGCCTCTGAAACATCGAAAAAGCTGTCCATCCCCACAATATCCATGAATTGCTCAACGGTTTGCGGACAGGCGTGTGTGCGATTGTTAAAGAGCAACTGCTGCAGACAGGCAATGTCAGCACAGATGCACTGTGCACTTATCATTCCAATACACGGGCCTTGCGTTGGTGCCAAACAATTTTGGCAGGGAAAAAGTGACAGAGAATCACTATACTTTCCCTCCGTACACGGTACGCATTCTTCGTTTGTCCCACCCATGTCCCCGGGCTCAGACCCGGCTGGACACGCACATGTGAATGGTCGGCTGTAACCACACAGTACGTCGCTTTGATTGCACACCGCTTGTGTGTTGGAACACAATGTACAATGACCGTGGTCATTGTGTTCGTTGAATGCGCATCTCTTGAATTTGTCACAGTCCGTGTGCAACTTTGGTATTTCCAGATTGGGGACATGTGTATTCACGACGTATGTTACATCATCCGAGGGACAAAACTGCTCTGTGCTCTGCATAGGCAATATCGAGGTGAGCGCAGGCTTGGAGTTGCGAATTTGGTTTACAAAAATTTGACACTCGTTTCTTTCTTGCGCAGAGGGTATTGTGGCGCACTGTAGGTCGAGAAATCCTACACGTTTTTGAAACGTTTTTTGTGTGTTTACCAGTACGCCATTCAATAGGAGCGTGAAAACTAACATGGAATACACTCGCATAATTGTGCTGGTTCTTGTGCCAGTTCAAACGAATCACCCTGATGTATTCATATATGATCCGGCGGTCACACTGTCACTCGAATGTGAGACGTTTTGTTTTTTCATACCGCGCCACTTTCCGTCGCCCGTGACCACACACCGCGCCACTTTCCGTCGCTCGTGACAGCTTGCCACATCGAATTCGTCACTGGTGGGGGCACACACACACGCGATTCGCGCCCCGGGTACGGCCTCTGTCCATGCATGGTTCTAAGCCCAAACGCGGTGCTGCAATTGACAGGATTTTCTCGATACGTTTCTTTTCTATATACAATGATCAGGCAACACTTTTTGGTTGCAAGGCGGGCGTCACATGGTACTCGTCGACTTTTCACGCTCCGAAACGCTCGCGCCAATGGCCTGGGCTTGCGGCAAATTCGCGGCGGCGGCTGCTTGCATATTGGTGGTCACTGGCAATGCAGAGTCAGGAGCGTCCACGGCGGCAACGCACATTGCAACGGGAATGTTGCTGGCGTTTGCCCTGTTTGAGCCTGCGATCGATGAATTTGTTCTCGGCTCCTTTTGTATTTTTCAGGATTTGCGACACGCGTCTTTATTTGGCACAAACCTTACAGTCGTGAGAGAATGCACGGTGGCTTTTGCGCTTCGGCAATATAGTTATTTCTGCGAGACCCACGGACACCCGCCGGAACCTACCTCCTTTGTCTGGGTATGCGCGAGCTCGGGGTTATGGTTCCTGTCTTCTACCGCTTTCACGTGCTCGCTGTCAAGCGATGCAAAACATTCTTACGGGATTTCCTACACATCCAAGCTCGCCACACGGTATGTATCGCTGGCACATTTGAGAGTGCTCTTGTCCACGTGTTGGTCGCCTCTGACGAAAATTTGGTCTTGAATAGGATGTTTTTTGGTATTATATTCGTCTCCTGCACGAGCTCCGTCTTTACACCTCGCCTACGCGCGCATGTTCACAATTATTCTACGTCTTCTATGTTTCTTCGCATGCTCTTCTACATGGCGCTGGAGCTGTTTCGATTCTACACCAACTTGTCGTGGTCTGTCGGATCTCAAACCCAGTCCTTTGACATTGCAGGCGCCTTTGTTGTCTACGGATGGGTCTTTTACATTCCAGATGCATTTCTGCCCGTTTCGTTTTTTGTCCTATTTGCAATGCACGGGATTTTGTTGTACATTGCTCGCCCACGCATGCATGCGACGCAATACGCAAAAAATACACATTCGGGAAATGTGCCGAACATCAACGACGACATTCTCCGCCGAATGCACGAGATGGAAGCTGCTGCCTTACATAATCGGCGTCATTAGCGATTTCGACGCCGCGATTTCCACTCTATAGGCACATTTGAGTTTGAAACGACTGTAAATTTCCCGGACGTAAATTTCCTCTGCATACAACGTCTCGAGAATCTGGCTACATTTTGCAAACTCTATTAATTTTAATGTATACGCGATTCTTAATTTATGAGAGGCGTCTATCATAGTGGTCATACTGAATTCAGGGCCACGCCGCGCAATGCAATAACTATTGTAGCAATACAAATGCTGTAAATAAATGCATGCCTGTTCCAACCCCGCGCACACCGTTTGCAAGTTTTTTATGTTGTCACACAGATCATATCGAACATGGTGCAGCTGTATGTGCCGTGTCTTCTTGCGTGTACGCGGCATGTCCTGTGGCCACTTCCCCAAAGACCCCGCCTTAAGTAAGCAACAGACCAGCCGCAAATACCGCGCATACATATTTGCAAATATGTATGATTTTATTTTGAGGCAGTCCTCGTGAATCGATGGGACCGACAGAGCGACGACTGTGAAAATGCAATTTTAGGCGCTTGTGGTTCTGTTTTCTCTCATTTACAAAAACAAATACGCCGTGGATTTTGTGTGTCGACTTGTGTTGCTGTAATGAAATCGTCCCCAGCATATATAAAAACATATGCAGTGCACCAAATGGATGCAACCGAATTGTTAGAGTCAAAAAATGTGTTGGGCATGGAGCTCTTTTTACAGTCCAAACTATACGAATACTTGGAAACCGCTGTACAGAACAATGATGCTGCAATGATTGAGATGCTGATATCTCGACAGGTGGTCAATCCGTTTAGGCATTGGGGGGGGGCTTTCACCACGAAGGGCAATTCGTTGCTAATAAAAGCGATAGTTGCACATGCATTTGAAGCCGCCTTACAGTTAATGAAATGTGGTGCGAGTGTACATGAAGAGTTCGAATCCTGCGATGTCCACGAAACTCCACTGCGCTCCTGTCTTGATAACGAGAAAGAATTTGTCGAAAAGTCATGTCTGCCGGTACTTGAGGCGCTCATAAACAATGGCGCTCTAAGGGGCACGGTAGAATTCCAAAAGCCTGTCGCGGAAGATGCATTAGAACTTGCTGTCGCGTTAAATTCAAGTATTCTCGTGAATCTGTTTGTGGACCACGGTGCAAATGTTGACTTTGTGGTTGCAGATGATTCTTGTAATCATCTAGTAGCTTGGGCGGCAAAGTGCGGTCATATAGAGGCCATGTTAAGTCTCGTTTCAAGAGGTGCAAAATTAGATGGAACAGATGACCATGACGCTGGTATTCTATTCCATTTTTTCAATGCGGAGTATGACACACGAGCAGGAAAAAACAAGAATTCGGAAAAGTATGCAAAGGGTAGTGGTTTTACGTTGGTCGATATCGTCAAAGAGCTGATAGCGGCAGGTGCCGATCCGTTGAAAGCAGACGTCGAAGATGTGACGCCACTTGGAGCACTGAATTTCGCGGACATTTGCGACGAGCAATACTTCGAAATTGCTCAAGTTTTTTTGCTACACGGTGCAACAATGAATGACGTCGTGTATACGCCTTTGGAGAATTCCGATATTCGGACAGGCGATGTGTTAGATCTGGTAATTGAAAGAATGGAGTACGAAAGAGTAAAGTATTGGCTTGAAAAGGCGGCAAGTGCAGATTACGACGTAAATTTTTTGACAGAAGAAAACTTAAATGTTTCATTATATCATCTTATTCTTGATAATCTAGACATAAAAGATTCATTGGGCCTATATATGTATACTGAAGATTCAATTATCGATATTGCTAGCTTGTTGTTGCGTTTCGGAGCATTGATGACTGATATTTTACCCGCAACTGTAAAACGAAGCACCGTAGCACGACGCAGGGTCCTCGACTTTTTCTTGATATTTTGCCTGCAAAACGATGGCACCTCTTTAGACACTTTCGTCGCGGACCTATCAAATTTACCACCGCAACAAAGAAGTCTAGTCACACATTTTCTTGAAGACAGAACAACTGCCGGTGTGATGTGTAACCATCCAAGATTGGGGTCTGAATCGCAGTTGCGAACCCTGCCAGTGGAACTTTTGGAATACATTACCAAGTGCAGTGTGTAGTTGGCAGCGCTGCTATGCGACGCGCGGGTCCTAAACCCCAGCGCTTCGCATTGTTGCTGTCAGTCCTCGTCCTCGTCCTGACCGCAACAATGCGAAGCGTTGCAAATCGCAACTTACCGGCGCAGTCTACGAAGTTTTGCCGCCGGCAGTTTTGCCGGCGCAACAATGCGAAGCGGTGCGAATCACAACTCTGCGGCAGCCCGCGGCAACCTGCCGCAGTTTTGCCGGCGCAACAATGCGAAGCGTTGCAAATCGCAACTTACCGGCGCAGTCTACGAAGTTTTGCCGTCGGCAGTTTTGCCGGCGCAACAATGCGAAGCGGTGCGAATCGCAACTTACCGGCGTGAGTAGGCGATAGGCCAGCCGCAAATACCACGCACATGTCAGCGTTCGAAATAGCATTTATATTCTTGCGCATTCATTCTCGGCGGTGTAATAAACTGGATAAATACAACCAGATATCATTCATGCCCACACAAGCTGATGGCATGTGAGGTGCCACGGTACTCGTCGCTGTCGGTTTGCGGAAATAATCTCATGTGTTTGACGAGCACTGGGCGGGTCGTCTTTTACGGCGCATGTGGCCGTAAAAGTGGTCTACCTATGTATCCTACAGTAATTTGCCGTAATATGGAACAGCATATCCACTTTACGCGGATTGTGACCACATCGGAAATTTGGGCGATGTTCGATGAAGATGAAGAGTTTTACCTTGCCAGACACGAGCTTGACCGCGACCCGATAAACATTCCAAGCGAGATATTTGGCGGCCAAAGCGTCACCGACGTTGCCTTTGGTTGTAGTCATGTTCTGTTTTCGACGTCAGACAATTCGTTGTTTCATGGTGGGTTTGATGTAGACTTCTTGGGAGACGGGCATGATGTGGACCTTCGCCCGTTTGCAGATATTTTAGGCAAGATTTCCAAAGACTCGGTGTTTACGGTGCTCAGAAAAGTAGACAAGCAGGCGGGTAAAAACGCGGGGAGGGTGTTGGGGATTTCGTGCACGCGAAATATAAGCGGTTTTTGGACAGAAGAAGGAGTATGGCTGTGGGGAAGGGAAGCGTCGGCTTTGCTGGCGCACGACGAACACGAAAATCACGTTGACATGATGGAGCAAGACAAACTTTTCCACAAGTGGCCAGATGTGAAAAATCCGACAAAAGTTCCACATTTACACTTGCAGGGAAAGTGCAAGCAATTCAGCATGAGCGAGACTCATGCCGGTGCCCTCGATGGAAACGGCAACGTGCACTTATGGGGTCAAAACCAGTGCGGGCAGCTCGCGACAAACGACAAAACTTTCCGGTACAGACCTTGCACGGTGAACGGGGATGCATTTGGCGGCGACGGTGTGAAAAGTCTCAATGTATGTGACTCAAACACGACGTTCTTGACCGCCACGGGCAATGTGTGGACGGTTGGGTATTTTCCAGGGAGCACAGACGAAACGCTAAGGATGTGGCCAAGGTCTGTGTTTGGGGGTGAAAGAGTGCGAGAAATCGAGGGATCGAATTGGCAGATTGCAGCCATCAACGAATGTGGGGCCCTGTACAAATGGGGCTTGAACAGAGGACAGACCCAGTGGGTGTTAAAGGGCTGTGAAAGTGTCCATGATGAAGTGCAAATAGCAATACCGAGGGAGGTGAACAATTTTTGGTTTGGAAGCGAGGCGGTGGGGCATTGGGTTCGGTGGGAGCGAGGGCTAGCCCTTACCATGGCAACGCACGCGCGTTTGGGTGCCCAGAGCAAGGCCATGGTGCTGCTGCCTGAAATCTTGAGACATATTTTGCTGTTGTGTGTTTTCGAGGCATGAACAAAGCTCGCAAACACGCGCACTTGCTGGTGCACGTGATAAACGTGTCATGGATTCGTACAATCAGTGCAAGAAAAATGTACCCTGCCTTTCAACATTTTTTTTATTTTACACACAACAATGCGCGAACGTGCTAAACTTTGGGGCGATTCTCGACCTCACGCTTGCATACCTACCGCCACTCAAGTCAGTCCCCGGGTTTTGCATGACGACTTTGCGCTGGGAGCTAGCCGGGAGTGTTCGCGCTTGGGCAACATTGACCAAGCGTCGGCATCGTGATGATTTAGTGAGGATTATTACGAAAATTCTCCATATTTTTCTGTCGTTTAGTCTCTTGCTCTTCAATGACATTTGCAACATAAAGTTCTGCCTCTTTGGGGCTTCTACCCAATTGAACCAAGTTACCTTTCGCATATGATAACAAATAATCACTGAAATCATAAGACTTCAGAAAGGGGATACACATTACTATTAGTGATACCATACTCTCTGCCAATATGTTTGCAAAAAATTCTGTCTCCTCCAGTTTTTGTATATATGATAAAGCATCCATAAACTTACTTTTATATTTTGTGACTTCTTCGCGCAACTCATTGTTCTCAAATTGAAGGCGTGCAATCTGCTCCTGTAACTCCCCTGCATTGTCTACCGCGTTTGTCGGTGGTATTTGACTTTCAAATTCTCTATGTGTAGGACGATGTCGTTGTGCCATGATGTTTGTTAAGATACCCATATTCGTTTTGCAAAAATACATGTGTTTATATATGACAATTACAGTTCACGTCAGAACGGTGTTGGAGCAGACGACTTTTTTATTATACACAAAAAACAAGCTTTTAGGCAGTGCAGGCCCGATGTTTGACGTGCTCAGAAAGGTAGACGAGTAGGCGGTAGTAAACGCGGGGAGGGTCTTGGGGATTTTGTGCACGGCAGACATAAGCGGTTTTTGGACACAAGACGGAGTATCGGTGTGGGGAAGAGAAGCGTCTGCCTTGCTGGCGCTCGACGAACACGAAAACCACGTCGACATGATCGAGCAAGACAAGATTTTCCACAGCTGGCCCGACGTGAGAAATCCGACAAAAGTTGCACATTTACACCAGCAAGGAACGTGCAGGAAACATGCCGGTGTCATCGATGGAAACGGCAACGTGAACCTCTGGGGTCAAAACGAGTGTGGCAAAACGAGGCAAGCACGGAAGTTTTTGCTGAAAGTCTGGCCGTTGTATTGCAGCACCATACGATTGGGGAAATTAGCCAGTAGAAAATGGGTCGTGTCTGCGCGCAAACTTGAAAATTTGGGAAAACAATGACACACAAATAAATAAAACATGAAAACTAGGTTCCTTTTGAGTATATAAACCTATACACATCGAGAAAGTGAAATGACTTCATCGCTGAAACGATGGGCATCACGTAAAAACAAGCACCGTCCAAAATCAAAATTTCACGTGGAGTGTGTGATGACACAGCACGCCGTAGTCCGCGCCATGGAGCGTGGAGTCAAACTTCGCGAAATACTTGAAGGACGTGCACACGTGCAACAAATTTTGGATAACGATATGCGCTTCATTACAGTCATTCCAATCCCACCCAAAAAGGTACCACCGACTTGCGGTGCTTATGTAACTTTACGCGACGGCATGCAAAGCTGCATCCAAGTTGGGTAGATTCGCACAAGACACAGGCTCAGGTGCATGCGCGGCAAACCCTAAAGCCGGAGCACGCGGCCGTGCTCTTGTGTGAGTACGTGCTCCTCTGAACAGAGGCGAAGGCCAAGCTTCTGGGGTGGCCGATCCCTGCCTGATGTGCTGCCGTGATTTGCGCGGCTGGGGCTTCTTTTTTGCACGAACAAAGTAGTGTGTTCTAATTTGGGGCGCAATCAAAGATTCGTGCATTTTTTTTGAATAAAAATACGTCGTACAAAACATCTAAAAGCGGACTCGCAAACCTGGGGCCAATAAGTACCGGGTAAATCCCACAAATTTTGCGCACAGTTTCCAGGCGAGTGGTGGCACGCGGTCCGAGTGATGCCGGCGATGCCTGCTGCTGCAGCTACGTCGAGTGCTTCGGCGACGGCCGTGGACACCGCGCCCGCAGAGGGCAACGACATTGGGCACGTGCTCGTGAGCATTGCATCTGAATTAACTGGCAATGCGCAAACTTGCCGCAACGAGCTCTTTTTCCTCTTTGACATTTGGATGCCATGGGCGGACAAGAATCTACCCAAGCCCGAGTACCAAGCACAAGAAGAAACGCTGCGAGATCAGGCGCGCAGGCTATTAGTCTTCGAGCTTTCAAAGTTGTGCTTGAGGGTCGAGTACCAGGCCTTTGACAATGGCACAACCTCTGTCAGCGTCATTTGGGACGAGATGAGGATGGAACGCGAGGTCAAGAAGGACGGCCGAAGCGCGGCGCGCAACGCCTTCGTAGCGCTTTTGCGCAAGCGGGTCAAAAGTGGCCTGACAAAAGTCATGCAATGGCCGTTTCCGGATCGCCCGAAGACAGACCCTGTGCATGATGCACAAGGTGCAGAAAAACTGTACGACGCCGCGCTGCAGTTGCAGATACCGTACATCAGCTGGTCCGGCGTCGCACATCGGCCTGCGATTAAGCTTAACGCGCCCGCCGGTTCCACCGCGTCGCAGCCCGCCACCGGGGCACCGCCCAAGCTCAAAGCGCCGTGCGACACTGGCGGCGCATTGCAGTCGCGTTGGGGGATACAGGGTCCTGGTTCTGTGGCGCTTTTGGTCGTGCTCGAGACAAACGAAGACATTCAGAACGTGTACATCTGGCTGGCGTGGCTTATGGAAGCCCCTCGCAAGGGCTACACTGTCTATGTGTACGCGGAGGACCCTGCTAGCGTAAGGCACCCGCTGTTCAGAGACTTGCTGGTAAACCCCGAAATATGGGTGGAGCCGCCCAGTGCCATTAGCGAGACTGCTGCTGCTGCCACAAGCAAGCCCCCGCTCATCGTGCTACTTCAGAAAGCCCTGGAGGAGCCGTCGAACCAGTGGTTTGTCCTGCTGAACAGCATGTGCTTGCCGATGGTGCACCCGAACACTTTTCACGGCCGCATGGCCGCGCACCCGCCAACGTCAGTGTTCAACCTGTACCCGGAGCGCGTGCAAGCGGCGATGCTCGAAATTCTGAAGCTGGTTTCGGGCCTACCGCTGTTGGTACGCGAGGCGATCGAAACGCAGTCTCTGCGTGCATGTGCGCAGACTGGCACAATACTCGTGCGCGCAGACGCTAAATTGCTCGCAGCTGCACAGGCTGCGGACGTGCGCGAGTGGCAAGAGGCGTTGAACAGCGGGGCTATGCAAAAGGCACTGTACTCGACTCGCGGGAGGCAGTGCATTCGCGCGGATTTCATGCAACCCCCCGGTGTCATTGGGCACGCGCCCGTGCTGCCGAGTATGCACCTTAGCGACAACGAGCTCTTTCTGCACGCATTTTTGCACCGGCTCCGCCGACAGCACGGCGTGGCGGCGGATGCTGCCTGCAAGGGCACTGGCGAACCACAGCGCATGCACAAGCTTGTGCACATGCGCTGCTGTTTAGCGCAGGGGGACTGTGAGTGCTGCTTCTCGCGGAGGCTTCGTCCGGCTAAGTATAGAATGCTGTGTGAAGACTTTGTCGACGGTTGTGCATTTGCGCAGAACGTGGAGAGTTTGTTCGCGGTCACTACCAGGGACATGCAGACACTCTGGTCGCTCGATGCTTACCCAGAGCACTATCTCAACATGGTGCGGTCTTTGGCCTTGCCGTGCATGTCCAAGCGCGCCTTGCCGGTGCCTCTACCCGTCGGTGTGCCGGGCGACGTCGCCGTCGACGCTGTTTGCGGTGCAGTACCCAAGTACGAGCTGACGAGGCACGACTGTGGGAGAGACGTCTGGATGCAGACAAGCGGTGGCCGCAATAATGTGCTCTTGAAACTGCGCAGGCACATTCGCAAACAATGTTTCAGGGTGCAGTACAGCCCTGACCAGAGCGACAGGGACCTGCCAGAGATCGATTTTGCGCATCTCGACTTTAGCATTGTCACCAGCCAGGTCTCTGCAGCGCCGAATGCAGTGCTCGGTATCCGCGAGGGTGAGCCTGCTGCCGTGTCAGTGCACGGGCTCACGGCCGAGCCAGTACTCGGGGGGTTTGTTGCTGCACCGGAGATGCAGCTCGGTATCCGCGAGGGCGAGGCTGTTGCCGTGCCACCGCCGGCGCCCGTGGCCAAGCGAGTCCTTGTAGAGTTCAGGAAGAACTTTGACGTTGATCAGTTTAGGCAGTACGCGGAGGAATTGGCGGGCGTGACGATGAAGAGCACGGCGCTGCACAGGCTCCATGACCTCTTCCGGCTCATCTACAGACCGGACGCGCCCGTTGAGGACCGGCAGATGGACCAGGAGCCACGAAAAAATTGTGTCCTGGGCTTCAGTCAACTTGAGGTGAAGCAGCCAGAGTTCAACAATGAAATCCGCGAGCTTGTCAAGACCAACAAACTCTGGCACGGACTGAGCGGCTGCCGCGAGCTGAAGAAGCCCACTTTGGTGGTGTACGAGCTGCTGCGCCAGATTGGGGTGCACCCGCAAAAGCACTCCCGCGGACCTAAGGAGCATGATCCTGACCCGAAAGATTTCGTGTATGCTACCCGCTATATCTTCCGCAATGACACCTTGCTCAAAAATCGCCACCGCCTTCAGGTCCCTTCTTGCGCCTAAACAGCAACAACCACACACCCACACACATCCACACACACACCGTATCCCCAGATGCCGCTGTTGTGTATGTGTATGTGTATGTGTGCGAAACCCCCAAATTCTCAAAACCAAACCGTAATCCCTAAACCTGAACCCTACAGGTGGATGGCATCGCCAAGGGCCGGCAAGAAAACAAACAAGCGCCTGTGCATTACTATACCGATGCCCTGCCCATGCCCATGGACCTCGGCGCCATGGACCGCGGGCTCGGGTTTTTCGGACAACCAACAGCCGCTGTCGATGGGCTCGCGGGAGGAGGGTATGCGGACGGGATGGGGGCAATGCACGAGGGTGCCCGGGACTGTAACGGAGATGCCGCACGCAACTCGGCACACCAGGCGGAACTGCGCGAGGCGCACGAAGACTTGGACCAACCGAACGTGCAGAAGCAGCAGCAAAAGCAGCAGCAGCCCCTCGCCCTCGCACACTCTCCCAACCTGCAATACCAACCACCACCGCCGCCACCGCCCCCGCAAAGTGCTCCGTCGCCAGAGAAGCGCGGGTTGGCGCAGATGGCGGAGGGTGACTCACTGCATGGCACCCTGCCTTCTTCTGTGCAGCAGGAGCAGCTTTACTTGACTGCGGAAGGGCAAGAGCCGCCCGGAGAGTCCGTCACTGCCGCCCAAGGTGCCACCGCGTCTTCTCCTCTCCATGCACCCGACAGCACGGGCAGTGAGCACGACAAGGCAGCTAGAATGCACACACCAGCTGCTGCGGTGCCGACTGCCATTCCCGCACAGCACATCTCGCATGCGCCGCCGCCGCTGGTACCCACGCCACCGTCCCAACCGGCGTCACTTGCGCCAAACGATGACGCACCGCTGGCAGCGCGCAACAAAATCCCCAAAATCACCCACGGTGCACCAGCCGGCGCAGTAGTTGAGGCCCAGGATGAGCCGAGGGGTACTCGGCCTGCAGCGGAAGGCAGGGGCAACGATGCGGCGGTGGTAGAAGCGGGCGCAAATGCACGGCAAATTGAGGAAATGGTTGTGGCGTCCCTCCTTGAGCTCATGCATGGTGGCTCAGCGCCGGGGAGGTCGAAGAAGCGGCCGCGGGACGCAGCAGCGGAAGGCGGTGGAAGCGCCCGAAAGAGGACGTCTGGCAAAGGCAAATCTCGCCCCGCGGCGGCCGAGGGCTCCGGCTTTGGCCCCTCCACGAAGAAGCCGCAGTTTGATGTGGCCAGCGGGGCCTCTGATGCGGCACAGGGGCATCTTGCTGGACTGCATGAGCGTAAAGTGGGATTTGTGCATCCCTCCCCCACGGACATGGACACGGTGATCAAGGAGTTGCACAAGGCGGAGACGACGGGCGAGATCAACCCCAACTCCTCGAAGCGCCTCAAGGTGCTGCACCACCTGCTGCACAGCTGCTACCAAGAGGGCTTGCTTAGTTATGAGACTCCTTGTGAGGACCCGAGCAGCGCCAGGCTCTCGCCAGAGGCGTGCATTCTAGGCTGGTCAAAGCTGCTGGTCAAGGAACCCCTGACGCTCAATCTCAGAATTCGCGAAATGGTCGAGGAGGACCAGGGCGGCATCTGGAAGAAGGCCAACGGCAAGTACAAACAGAAGCTGAGAAATCCTACGCGGGGCGTCTACGACTTGTTCCGCAAAATTGGCGCGAAACCGCGTTTTCGCGGGCCTGTCGAAGGCGACCCCGGCAAAGACGATATGTTTTACTACAAAGAGTGGGAGTTCAGGGACGACGAATCATTCAAAAACGCGCGCCAGCGTCTCGCCAAGGGCTTTAGCTACTGTCCGGACAAAGGCGGCCGTCCGCGCAAGCAAGAGCGGAAAGATGTGCCCCAAAAACAACCCGACGTTTAAATCTTACATGAGTCTACCCATGTGAACCGGGAGCGGCTTGTGCATCTGTGTTTTTATTTGAGTAGGAGTAAACAAATTATGCTTCAAGCCAAAACACATGACCGCCACACACAGAGTATGCGCCTGGAACACGGCAGCCAGCATGTGTGGGCGGTGCTTGATGTGCAATGTCTGTTTAGGTGTTCGCGCCAAAATAGCCGAGGCCCCGCGTGTGATTGTATATAAATAGAATAGACACAATAGAAAAGGAATAAGATGCGAGATGGCAGTGGCACAAATTATTCGCATGCCATTGTCATGCGTATGTCCACGCAGAAAAAACATTGCATGTGAAAGCGGTCCGATTCCAAGAGTAGATCACATGCTGTCTCCGGCTGCCCATCAGCTTCGTCTAAAGTCTGAAATCGAGAAAATCAAGGAAGCTTTGAAAAACATTGACTTTGGAATGAATTTTATATAATAAACTGAATGAAGCCTTCAGAGATTTGAAAGTGCCACACTTGGTTTCCGTCGTATATATGCAAAGATATCTCACAGTTTATTTTTGTGTTTAGAACATTACTAACTTGACAGATGTGCAGATTTCGACAACCAAAGGCACGGGTGGTGATGTGATAATTTTAGAAGGTGTGTTGCGTTGTGAAATCTGTGTTTTGCTGTGATGACATGTCATCACACTGAAATTTGCCAATGGCAGAGGCTGCATACGTAAATCCACAGTTTTTCTATGAAACGGTGGCACCGTTGTTGTCCCTGGGCAATGCGTCGTTTATCGCGATTTCCACACTTACGAGTGATCTCAACTTTTACACAAAACTCATTTCAAAGATCGATCCGTTGACAAATGAGCCCGTGTTCAAAAGCATCCAAATTCAATTGGCGTGCCAAAAGTGCATTGACGAGGTATGTCTTTTTTCGTGTGCAATGTTGAAACGTTTCTGCAGTGTAACACAAGTCTTGATGCAGGAAAAATCGTCGCAGTGCATGCACATGCAGCATTTGATTCCGCGATGGCATTCGGACGAAAAGCACCGACGGCTGAAAACAATCATGTCGGATCGTCCAGATCTGATTGACAGTGAAATGGGTGGCATGGCATTTTCTTCAATTGATCAGTGTTTCCGGGCTTCCGACCTTACGCGGATGTTCAACGAATCTGTTCCCATGACAATCAAACTCGGGGTGCAGGTGCGTGCGTGCGTGGAGAGGCATATTTTTGCTTGCAATGTTGGTTTGCGCGAAGGAGTCGCATGGGTTCGTGCGTGCGCCATTACACATTTTCTTACGATCTTGGTTTTCGCGAGTGTCTTGGACAGGTGTGGGTGACGATTGACCCGTGTGCGGGGGGCGAGCATAGCGATTTTGCGCTTGTGTCCTTTGTATACATGAGCGGGGCCTATCAGGTATTTTATTTATGCAAACACGTATTTGAGTGATATACACGATCGGCAAACTATTTACCTACACTGGAAGCTAAGTGCAACAAACATCTCAATACGACAAGTTGACATTTGATTTGCGAGGAACGTGATATCAGAAAAAGCGCTCGCAGCTGGTCGGGTGTCGGATTTTTCTGTACTCTTCTTGTGTTGAAAATATTCAAGCTATCACATCTTTTCATGGACTCATCTCGCAGTGTAGACACGCGATCGGCAAACTGTTTACGCAAACAAGACAAGTTCCTTGAGACGCTGAAACGTGTCTTCAAAATGCGTAGAATCGTACGCGTTGCAAATATTGTAGAAAAAACGCTCATTGGAAATCGTCAAAAATATATTTACAGCCACATGTGGGGCAAGTGGCGTAAAAGTTGCCATCTGGCCCAAAAAGGGTGTTTCTTGTTTTCGGTGATTCGCATATGCCTTTGAATTTGGAATCATGTGTGTGTGTCTGCGCAACATGACTTGTTGAAATAAACGATCGTCTTCGCACTGCTGGGTGTTCAAAATCCAATGCCGCATCCGTGTGTCAATGCAGACCAAGAAGAAAAAGACGACAACATTGACCCTGCAAGGATGCATAGTGTCAGCGTGAGACGACGAGGGCAACTTCTCGCGGCAGGCACTCGTTTCAAGACCTATATGGGATTTTTTTCATGCGGATGAGGTCTTCGAGGACAAATAGCGCGTCGACGACGTCCTTAAATTGGGCATAACACTCGCGCACGTTTTGAATCATTTGACAGTTTAACATGGACACGAATGAAGTATGATTTGAGAAAACAATGTAAAACAGAATATTATTCATGTTCAAAGAAAAGAAGGTTGCATTTTGTGTTTGATACATTATGTGTTTGATGACTCTGACTGTGCAACATTGCGCGTCTTTATTTTTTGCAGGTCATCGGGGCGGAGTCGCTGCAGACGCGCGAGCCGACGAAAACGTTTGCACTTTTGCGCGCGCATGTGGCCGGGATTCGTTCCCGCATTCCCATTCTTAGCGCCAGCCAGTTTTTGATCGTGGTCGAACGGAATCTTGGATTCGAAGCCGAGCATTTACATCGAGAATGCAGCTCCATCCCGAATACCCAATTTGTGTCCGAAAGCAAGGACATTTCGCGTGTCGGTGTGCTTACGACGCTTCCAAGAAAACAAGAATTCGTGACGATTGTCAATATTTTATTGCGCGAAACGCGCATTTTTGCATGGAATCGCGACTGGGTATGCGTCTCGGGCAACAAGACACGAAATACACTTCTCGAGCAAATGAGTTTTTTTGGGTATACATTTTCCACCGTAGAAAATCAATTTCAAAAGGAAAAGTTTTCCATTTCCGGCAAGGGCTCGGGTGGCAAAGATGACTTGTGCATGGCCTTTTTGTTGGGTGTGTTTGTGTGCAGCAAGTTTTTTGTCACGGACCTGTTTGGCATTCACCGCCGCCTGTAATGCTGAACGTTAGTAAAGGGGTACGTGAACAACAATGTTGTGTAGTATGAGTTTGTCAGATTGTTCATCGAGCCTTGTTTGGCTCTGCGTCGACCAAAGTAGCCTGATCAACCCATTATATTTTTGACGAACATTTGCACCGGTGGCCATTGTGTAATTTTGTGTAGCAAGGCATGCGAAAAGGTCACAGGAAGGGTTTGGTTGCAAGACCCTTATTTGTCTGAAGCCGCTGTGAAGGCTCGCTTGCTCGCATACAAGCCACAGACCGGAAACACAGCCAACGAGCATGGCGCGCTCGAGTAAGCACATATTGTAACTCATAAATAAAAATAGATGTGAGCAGTCATAAAGTTTCAAAAAAAACTCGTCTGTGCCACCCACAATGCAGTTACGGGCGGCCTGCATGATCATTTTTTTTTTCATCTATCGTCTATTTGCGCTATTCGCGCTGCACATCGTGCACGAGCATCACCCCCAAAATAGGCATTCGGACTTTGATATGTGTTAAGTGACGCGGTGCGCCGCAAAGAAACGAGAGATACAAGACAATGATCATGTAAACGGTGATGTGTTGTCGACATCTCAAGTAGTACAGCATCACGGCGCGCAATGTTATATAAGACAGTATGACGTGGTCGTGGAATCATGAACAAGAGTGTTGCTGGGTCGGATATCTTGACATTCATACAACGCCAAAATATAGTGGAGTTGCAGCGTCTGTATGCAGCAGGATGGAACATTTATGCAGGAATACACCTCACGTACGGCAAACCCTTGCAAGTTGCAGTGAGACTCGGTAAAGTACAGGTTGCAAATTGGTTAATTGCCATGTATCACGCCGATGGCAAAAAAGGACACCGAGACCTTGAATCAGCTGCAAATACATTTTTGAAAATGCCCTTTCACGCATTTAGGGAATTACGGTGGAAGCCAACCTTTAAAAACTTAGTGCAGGGAATGCGCGGAGAGTACCTCAACTTTTTATTGCAATATCACGATTCGAGACACTACGCGTGGATTCTACAAGCTCTTTTGGATGCAGGCGCAGACCCATACGTGCGAGACGCCAACAACGACACACTTTTACAGAAGCCAGCGGATGCATCGTGCGTTCTAATGTTATTAGAATGGGGGTTAAATGTCAATGTGCGTGGACATGACGGGTTCACGTGTTTGCACTACCATTGCCTTGACTCGCTCGACGACAGAAACACGCAAGCTGTGATAGCAACCTTGTTGATTTTTGGAGCGGATCCAAACATTGTAAATGACTTGGGCCAATCTGCGGATGATCATTTGAAATGTTATGCACCGGCGCATGGGTGTTTTCTGCAGAAGATGCAGGTAAAAATCGAAGACGCACGTGCTCGTGTGCAAGAGCGATGGCTTTGTTTTTGCAAGATACAGCACGAGCGCTTTGGGCAAGACGCCGCGTACAAGTTGCCACCGGAACTAATTGAATTGTGCGTGAGGCCGTCTGCGCGCGGGCAGCGGCGTCTGATCTTGGAAGAACTTGGGTACCTGCATCCGTCAACTGGTTGTGTTAAGATGGTATGTGGTAACGTTACACGATAAGAACAAACGAAACGTGGAATGTTAGAAGAATAAAAATAACCACTGTCCAGAGAGCAAAAAAGAAAACCAGCGGAGTTTGACTTTGGAAGCCATTGAACGCATGCAATGCCATCTACAATGAATCCAACATGCCCACGCAGTAGCAAGGCATACAAAAATGTCACAGGCAGGGTTTGGTTGCAAGACCCTTATTTGTCTGAAGCCGCTCTGAAGGCTCGTTTGCTTGCATACAAGCCACAGGCCGGAAACACAGCCAGCGAGCATGCCGGGCTCAATTAAGGACATATTCTAACTCATAAGTACAAATAGATGTCAGAAGTACTAAAGTTTCAAAAAAACGCGTCTGTGGCACCCATAATGCAGTTGCGGGCGGTCTGCATGATCATTTTTTTCATATATCTTCTATTTGCGCTATTTGGTCTGCACATCGTGCACGAGCATCACGCCCGAAATGGGCATTCGGACCTTTATATGTGTTAGACTTGAGTATATAAACATTTCATCTTGCTGAATACAACGTTGTCGACATGGACCTATTCCCCATGTTATCCACATACACACGAGAAACATTGATCGATGCGTTGTTTGATCCGAAATTAGCTCCAGGCAATCCAGACTTGGCCTTACTGAACCCTGAAAATTTTTTTCAACTGGGACGAGTTCCACTTCTCAATGTTAATCTTGTGAAAGCATTGATTGATGAAGGACATTTAGACGTGGACGCCAAGAACAATGCTAGTGGCCCGTATTTATACGGACAGATCGTTGGATGCACGATTCTGCATTACGCTGTCATGTGGACCAATTTCGAGCTGATTGACATGCTCGTGGAGAAGAATGCGGATGTAAATTTCGCAAATAATTTTTTGTATGAATATACACCGCTAGAGACTATTTTGGATGACAATTCTGCATGGGATTCCGCCATGCGGATTCGTTTACTTCGAGCTCTCAATGCAAAGGGAAACCTAGACATTCGAGCAACTGGACTTAATTCACCATTATGGAATGCGATATTGTTAGGGATCGACATGCTAGATGAGCTTATATTGATGGGTGTCAATATAAACGAAAAAATGCGCTGCACGTTTTTTATCGATCGTCCCACGACAACGTCCAAATGTTCGCAGATTACAGTTTTTACGTTTGCAGTTGTCTCAAGCAGATTTGATGTGGCACTCGCGCTGAAGCAAAGAGGTGCGGACACTGAAGTAGAAGCAACTTTCCACTTTAGCCAGTTTGGAGAGATCTTTCACCATCGTGCACTTGAATTTGTGTGTATGTATGGAACAGTCGGGGAATTGGGACGGCTTCTTGACATTGGTGTGAATGTCAATGCAGTCGACGATGAAGGCAGAACTGCACTGTGGAGGGCCACAGAATTGATACATCACAATAATTGGCGGAAGCGCGAGATGCTCATATACCATAACGCGGATGTGAGCATCAGATGCAGCGCAAGGACAGGAAGGACCACGGCATTTGAACTTGCACGGAACGATCAAGATCGACAAGCTATGGAACAGACATTGGCACGGCGGCGCGCGTTACATGCATGGGCACTCCTGCAAATCCCACATAGGCTTCCGAGAGAGTTGGTGCCAAAGATATTGCTTGAAAATGGTCTGTAGCGTTCTGCCCACAAAGAACGCATTCGTTTGGTGAATATTTCCAATCACATGATTGAGGCGATGCCACGAACACACCCTTGGTGAAATAAGTGCCGGCAGTGCAGCGGTTGCAGGTGGTGGATCCGGGCGTCGAATAAGTGGCATCTGCGCACCTGGTGTATAGGCTTTGTCCGTGCTGTGCGCTGTTTTCATCACGTGGGCAGGGTATGCACGAGTTGGTGCCGGGGTCGGGAAAAAAGTGCCGGACTTCAAATGCCGGGTTCGGCCTTTATTTCGAAAGCATGTTACAGCAAGCGAGGATTCATCCACACGAGATGGTAATCCTCTGTGCGCTCCGGGAGTACGCAGAACCCAAGATTTTGGTACATTTGCACCTTCCACGCACAACCACGTGCGGGCTCCTTGTCGACATGCAGCTCCACGTGCACAATGTAGTGGTCGCGAGCGTGCCCCAAAATCATCTTCAGGAGCGCCGTCGCAACGCCGAGACGGCGATACTTTGGGAGCACGCACAGCCCACGGACATTCCAGGTATAAAACGCATTGGGCTGTTCGCGTGAAGGAATGGGTGTTTCGGGTAGGGAGATCGACAGCCAGTTGCTGTATAACGTGTCACACCCACCGTATTTTTCGTCTCGCTTGTGCCGTGGCTTAAGGACCCATGTGCTTTTGCGGATAAATGCCACTGCCACGATTTTATGTCCATGTGTACAATATGCCACATAATCCATTGAAAATACGTACGGACCCATGTTGGCGTGGCCACCGCCATAGTTGTTTACTACTTGGTTCATGTAGACGACAATCGCAGTGAACGTCTTTTGGTCCATGTTCTGCACGGCTTGAAAATGTGTACGATGGTGATGTACATGGGAGCCGGAATCTGCATTGCTTTCTAGCGCGAAGCACGCGTGGAGAACAAACAGAAGTTTTATAACAAAAATGGCGACCAAAAGAGTGTACAAACATTGATGAAACTCAAGATGTAAAAATATGCCGTTCAAGGCTGGCATGCACAAGAATGTTGACCATAACATGTCAGTATGGTGCGCCCCGAAAACAATTTATATGTAAGCAATTATTTCTTTTTATTTCCATACGACGACAAAATATGACGATGACGATGTCGTTTGTTTGCTGCCACATACGCCATTGTTTAATATATAAGACAGTGCGAGGAACACGAACAGTGACAGTGGATATGCAACATGCGACACATTTAGTCCCTTTATACAACCCTGAATGTGACCCTTTAAACCTACAAAGCCATATGATGTTTCATGGTGGCGGACCTACCAATTGCTACAGTGCGCCATACCCGCAGTGCGATTTGTATCCTGGCCAATGGGTTTACAATCACAGAGGGGACCATGGCGGGGGGTTTGAGGATGAACACGAAATCAGGCGAATCGAAGGAACCCGAAGGCGATATAAAACAGCAGCATCGCACGCGGCCAAACGCCTCGGAATGGGTAAAAAACACAAGAAAAAGTACGACAATGACGACGGTGTTGGCCACGGTCACAAGTCGAAGGGTAAGCGCGGCGATAAACACAAATGGGGGTCGGACACTGACGAACACGACGAAAAACACGACCATGGTCATCACAAAACAAACAGCGACAGTGATGATAGTGACGGCGACAAAGGCAGTAAGAGCACAGAAAAGGGGGGGGTCATGGATAAAATACACAGCAAACTCAAGAAATTGGGGAAAAAACACTTCAAGTCTGGGGGTATGAATGTGCATGAAAATCCCGACCTTGTTTTTGGTGGTAAGTACCCACGGCCGCCAACGCGCACGACAGCTGACATGTGGCCTGACTTGTCAGGGTCTCCGTATACAGACAAAGTCCATGACGTACTCCTTGATGAATTTGCGTACAGAGCGCCGGTGTTCTCGGCACCGGAGCACCGGTCCCCAGAGCAAGGCGGCAAATTTTCGTTAATTTCGAAAGATATGAAGGATTTATTGATTCGCAACAATTGTTCGCAGGAATTAGCAACAAAGATTGAAACATCGGACTGGTCTCAGATACTACATGGAGATTCATTCAAAATGAGCATATTAACACCTTCTAACTTTGGAGAATTGGGTGACGAAAAAATAGCAATGATGCATTTAACAACAGAACAGAAAGAAGAAATTGAAAAGCTGATGTTAAAAGCAAAAAGAGAAGTGGCAAAAAGAAAAGAACAATTCGATCAAAAGTACCCACAATTGAACAAATACGCTTCCGCGAGCCATGCGGAGGCGTGCGCCGCGCCGGGGCCGTTCAATCGCTTGAACCAGTATCCTGGCCTTCGTTTTGGTGAAAAGTATTCAAGACCGATTTCTCGCGGGCACGCCCCTCCCGCTAGTGTTGTCGCCAACAGCACGAAGCCGTTGGTGTATCCGCGCATTGGTCCGTCGGAAAATTTCTTGGGAAATATGATTAACAAGTTTCGAAATGGATCTAGGACCAACCCAAATAAAGTGGCAGAGGGGCACGGGCACCCAGAAAAAAAGCCGAAATCAGACACAAAATCCAGTGAAGAGGATTTCCCGCCCCCAAAAAAATACGAATTGCCAGAGGACTTACGGCAAGGTATTAAAAAGTTGAATTTAGATGAAGATCCGGAGTTTAAGGAGGAACAGGACAGAATCGTTCTTGAAAATTATTCAGAACCAGTGAGTAAATTTTACACGAAGAAAAAAACGCAATTCAAAGACAAAAATAATGAACTCGATACACAGGAGGCAGTGTTTGAAAAGGAGAAAACAAAAATAAGAACGGACATTTCAAACCTAAAAACCGACTATCAGAAAGAAAGTGACAACCAATTAGAAAAAAAAATTACACATTTGAAAAATAAGCAGAAACGTATGGACGAGGAAGAATACACCCACATGGATCAAGAACAGACCTTGGAGGAAGAGAAAGTTGATAGCAACCAAGTAACGGAAGAAGAACGGATCCGGAAGCAAATTACATCAATTAAAGAAGAGTTGGCAAAGAAGACGCGTGAACAAACAGAAACCACAACAAAGCAAATTAAAAAATACATGGATCAATCGGACCCTGGAAACACGGAACGCTCGGACGAGCATGTGGATCCCGAAGACCCCGGCAACGACAAGGAGGACCGTTCGAAGACTGGCGTCAAGGGATCCACCGAAGATGATGACGATACAGGCAGGGCTTCGACGTCAAGTTCAGAGTCTGAAACAGATGTCGAATAATGGTGTGGATGTTGCAACTTTTATTACCAAATGTATGTGTGCTTATGGTGTGCAAGTGTCGCCAAGTGCTGTATCAATTTTCTCGGCCTGAAGTTTTGCGAGCGCAAGGTCTTCGTCGGTGTTGCTCGTATCATCGTGCATTTCGGCCAGATTGTTCATTTCTGACTCCCCGGTAATGTTTTGACAGGCTTCCATGTCGTGCCCAAATCGAAATTCACGCACCATGGCAATGGAGATGATGGTAGCGATTGTGGGCACCAACAGAGTTAGTGGAACTCCCACCAACAAGAGAAACCGGGAAGGGTATTGCTGAAATGTGTTTCCCGCAAGTACGTTACGCAAGATGGAGCCTATGGACACAAGAAAATACGTGCCTGCAAACGTTTTGACGCTGACGATATGCACACGTGTAATGATGATTTTAAAATACAATGGTATTGTAGACTGCAAAAATAAAATAAGCCAAACAAACATCATTGTCTGTGAATATTTGTTCTTGTAGTTAATTTCAAGAGCAATCGTGTCCAGTTTGTCGATTTTGCGAATTAGTGTACACAATACGACCAATAATAAACAGTCGACACAAACAGAAGTTGTGAATGCTTTCAAAACACCCTGCGTGTATCCTTGCACCACCTGAGTCACGTGAATTCCAAACACCCCGCACACTTGCATGATTTGAATCCCTACATAAAAACTCACGACCCTTTCATTCTCAAAAAGCGCTGCCAAGCGCGTTTCCACCCTTGGCACAATCAAACCGTTTGCTGTTATATTCTGGGGTGTGTCGTCGAGATCAAATTTGCTGGCAAAAAAGGCCAGAGCAAGCGTGCACACAAAATTGGTGCAGGCGAAGCAAAAACAGCAACATCGAAAGTAATCGCGAAGCTTCATAATCCCGTGACTGTGTATCGTATTTATATTCTATTTTTGTTGTTTGGCGTCACATGCAGGCGTGTAAAATTTTGCAATGTCCACATTCTAAATCCAACCTATACACGAGGTTTGGTTGTTTACATTACAGGAAAATGTAGGACACGCTCCGTTTTTTTCTGCACATGGGGTGCAGGGGGGACTTTTGGACCGGAAGATGGACTGTTCAAGGACAAGTCGAGTGGAGGCACCTTTTTTTTGTTTGCACCTGAGCGTGCCTGTCGCACGCGCACTTCCGTGCCGTTGTCACAGGAACCAGAATTGGTCTCGGGTTCACTCCCAGCACCCACGGTGGGCATTGGCTTGCTGTCCGCGGGCTTGTTTGCATCCGAGCGTGCCTCTTCCACGCCCACCTCTGTGCCATTGTCACAGGAACCAGAATTGGTCTCGGGTTCAGTCTCAGCACCTGCGGCATCACCCACAGTGGGGATTGGCTTGCTGTCCGCGGACTTGTTTGCAGTTAGCAGCATTTGGTGGTTTTTGCGTGCAACGACAAGCAGATCTTCTGCATGGCGTTGTCGGTCCTCCGCACTGGACAATTTCTCCGATTCCCCGCGTGTGTTTCCAAACAACGCGTCTTTGAATACCCGGTTTGCACATAGGATCAGCAAAGCGTCGTACTCACTCTCTGCATACACTTTGGCCATGCGCATTTCGATCGGATCTGTGTTCGTCTCAGTTTTCACCATTTCTTGCACGCGCGCGCGGTGGCGTTCGTGCACGTCGCAGCGTATCAGATCTCCTTTCTTTTGGTACAAAATTCCCTGGGAGTTGCAATAGTACGACATGCAAACGTGCAGAGGATGCTCGAAAGGCACTGTCGTTGACGAGGTGTCTGCAAATGTGAGTTCAAGCTCGATGTTTTTGGGTGTGTGCACCAAAATCCAAGCGCGGGCAGCTTCCTGGAAGATTTCCAGCACGCGGTCTCTGTACTGGAAGGGTGGATTCTTTTTCAAATCCATAAAGTTGCCAATCAGATCCAGCACTACCCCGTGCTTTTGGGTGTCGATCAGCTGGAGAAGTTCGTTTTTTTTGTCCATTTTTGTGAATCGAAGTCGCATGAGCAGAGCGATGATTACGTTTTGGGAATTGATGATGCCCTTGTCTCGTTCAAAGCATCCCATGACCATGTTCCATAGCTTGAGGGACTCGTCGTCGAGTGTCTCAACTGCACACAAGCGCAAGAACATTCAGAACAAGTAGTGGCATACAGCGGGGGAGAGAGAAAAGACCTTTCAAACTGACCATTGTTGAATTTCAGCGTTTTGATCGGGAGTGGAGGAAACGGCAACAACATGGTGGACAGCGACACGGCGGAGACTTCATCCTGCCAAGCAATACCTCAGGACGGCACATGCCACAACATTTCCAACCGGTCCGGGGTGGCATGTGCAAAGTGGCGGCGCGGGAGGCAAAAAGCGCCTTGTGTGCATCGGAGAAATACCGGTGTGAGACAATATTCGAGACTCATGTTTGCAAACTAACAAAAATGCATCGATGCAAACTTTGCATATTTTTTTCATTTTATCAAGCGTCATCTTCACGCATGTCTGCCTTCATGCAGTTTGCCGGTTTAGTCGCGCCCCTGTGTTCCAAGGCATAATTCTGAAAATAGGTCCACGTGAGAGTGACGGAATTAGACTGAAAAGTCCATATAGCCGGGACGCATGTCCAACACTTGCTTGCATAGACAGGAATGGCTGTGTGCACGCAAGATGTGTGGGAAAAGGACGGCAAGGATTTTGAAGAAGCGCTGCTGGAGCTTTCGTCCTATCGTGACACCGAAACAGGGAAAAAAGTGTCTGAATGCATTGCTGGAAACTGGCATACTCACGCGGACGGCAGCAAGAATGGCCGCTATGACACGCGGAAAAAACTAATTGGCTACTTCAGGCAAGTTGTGAAATTGAGTGAGGAGTATTTGGCATGGTACGAGTTTCAAGAGGCCAGCTCGCCAAGGCAGGAGGCAATGACTGACAACAAGCCAAAGGCCAACCACGGTGGTGTGCCCGAGCACGCACAAACTGCTGAAGAGCAGCCTGACATCAAGCAGCAGGACAAGAAAAGGAGGCGTACGTAAGAGGAACAGTATGAGCATATATTGAATAAAACACACACAACGACGAAAAAGACTGCTACTAAGCTTGCATTGTGCATGTTGAAAAGAGTGAAAATTGAGAAAGGCAAGTTTGTTTACTTGGACACGTCTACTGCCGATTGCTGCAATAACTTTGCAGACGACAGGATTTTAGACGCGTCTGATGACGTCAGCATCACACCCATGGCCATCCGGCGTGTGACGAGCTGTGTGACGACCGGTTCTCGCGTGGCAATGCAATACAAAATGTGGTTTTCAATGTCTTCACTCGTGATTTTAAGGCTGTCGTTTGGCATATTTTTGGAGAGCATGAATGCTGGCATGCCGCGTTGAAGCTCTGCATTCACCTGCGCTAGCGATCCCGTTTTTGCCACGCGCACGCAAAATTCGGAAATCGTCTGACAAACATGGGTAGGAAATTCTTTGCAAATGGGGCAATCGTCGAATACGTGCGCCTTGTACTCCCCTTCAGGTGCTTCCATTTTTTTACCAGCCCCCAAATGCTTATATAGCTGAAATTCTGTTTGCTGTATCAAACTGACTTGGTGGAGACAATGGATGCGATCATTTCGTGCATGTTGGAAAGTGTGCCGCGCTGCTTTGCCACCTCCGAGACGTGGAACGAAAATGAATACGCCTTGTTTCTGCGCAACACAAACGCGGAAATCAATGAACTTTTGCACACGGAAGCACCGATCCAAAATAACCTTCCCGACTACGAAAAAGCTATGACACGAATGTTTGATGCATTTGCGTGGTGTTTGCCGTGCTGTAGCAACGAGGTGCATGTGGACGAAATGTACAATGGCACTCACATTTCTGCGATGGTGTTTGCCAAGTGTGTATACATTGTGCTCGAGGACACGGATGCAAACGTCGTGCAATGCACTCCCCAGACCATCCTCCCGGACCTTCCCGTGTTTCACATTACGTCTACGCCGTTCTGTGATTTTGTGTACACTGATTTCAGAAAGCTTATTGAGGCTCTACAAGCTCGATTACATGTCATGTTAGAAGCAAGCGACGCCAGAACAAGTTGCACGTATCTTGTCATGTGTTGGTATGTGTTTGGAAAATACGTGTCGCTGCCAGCCTTTACGATACACCAGCTCGACGATCCCACGGTGCGAGAGCCCCTGGGCCCCAACGCTTCGGAATTTCGCGTAAACAAGAAAAGTATTCGCGCATGTGCCAATGTGCTTTTGAGTCTCACACGAGACGTTTTGCTTTTTTACCATGCGACTCTGGTGCATTGTGAAGCCACATCTCAGGACACATATGCGCGAATTGTCACAAGCATTTCAAACAACATGGGCAAGAAGAAAACCACACACCTGCACCACGAAATGGCACAGCACGTCGCCAAAGTTCGTCGCTTGCAAACACAACAAGCGTCGGTGCGCAGTGCCGTTGTCGCACAGGACCCCGAAATCCTGTGGAGTTGCGTGAGCAAGCTTTTGGGGAGCGACGCAGTTGGCTTAAAACCGCGCACGATTGCTCCCAAGTTGATGTCGCTGCTTGCTGATATTTCGATAGTGTGTGTGCACGATTTAGCTCTTTCGACAGATTGCACCACGGTCTCTGACGCGTTTTGCCGCGTCGTAGTGTGCGCCCTTGAACAGTATTACATTGTGCCATCTGCTTCCAGTTATCGTACCGTTCAAAATCTGGAAACACTTTTGCCGGGACAGCGCTTGGTATACACCTATGACTTTATGCAGTTTGACACTGGACAACTGACGCAGGTGATTTATTTTCACAATCCTGTCGCAACACAGCTGTCGGCGCCCGTCAACCTCAAAAGCTGGATTCCAACCTCTGCCGCCGGGCCCGTTGGTGCCTTTATGCAACTAGACCGCACGCTCCAAATTCATGCTTCGGATATCCAGGACCCTCTCGGCATTCGTCGTGAAACACACGTCATTTCCCGCCCCGCCGAGGTTCACCACGATGCAAACTCGGTGGTCGCGCTCCCGGAGCTCCACGATTTCTCTTTTATTGTCGGCAGCGGCTGCACATATCTTGTGCGCCGCTCGGACGGCCGCTGTTTTCGTCTCGGAAACACCGACGCCGTCGAACACCCGTACGTTGCGCTCGTTTGCTTGTATTGCCGTCTCAACAATACTGCGCGCAGTATTTGTGCTATTGCACTCAACAGTGTAAAGTTGCTCACCTCTGCATAAGACGCGCAATGTCACGGTGTATTAAAGTATTATTTTATTCATATCAGGCTGGAAAGGCCAGGGCATTGGGTTTGGTACTACCGACCAAGTTTAAAAGCGCATAATCTGCGTCCTCGCCCTGGCCCGTCGCCATGACATAAACATGCACACACAGAATGACAAGGCCCACGCTACCCAGAATCACGTAGGAGAGCAAAAGCTTGTACAGCATCACATAGTCTTTCTGGAACCACTCAGTGATCCATGAGCACTGTGTAAAGATTGGGCTGCGCTCCTCGATCACGTATGCCACAATTAAAAACACATAGGTAATCACCGACATGACCAGCAATGCAAGTTCCGCTGCTTTCTTGGCACCCTCACTCTGCGACGTCGAATACACGCCGAGGTGCACAACATGAAGTAAAAAGTATAGAATTCCTATAATGGCAAGCGTCATCTGCAGTTGACGTACCCACTTTAGATACTTGTGCGAACACACGTCAGGGCCGTACTTGAAGCCCAAATTATGTTTAACCATATCCTTTTCAACAATGTCAGACTGATACTTGAAATCTGTGTCATGTGCAAAGATTTCCCCACCGTTCGTGTTGCTGCGTTCGCCATACGCGTATATGTACCAAATCGTCTCGTTCTCGTTGTTGGACCCTTTGTACATACCCGGCGCTGCAAAGTCGTGGAGAGAGATGCTGTCTTTGTCTGTGCACTTCATGGACTTGAATGGTTCGTCTATATTACCTTCCTTTGCTTTTACCCACTCGCAAAAAGTGTGGAAGTTGTCACCAGGCTCCATCTTCTTTGCACCAATCATCTCCCTATTCAGGTTAATGGTTTCCAATTCTTCAGCAGATCTATCTTGGTTTGAATCATCCAATGATACTACACTTGTCACCATGTTGATATGCTCGATGTCAATCTTGATCACCTTAGGGTTCATGTGGTACCACGATGTAAAAATTATGGTAATCAAGACGAGGTTCAATACAAGCCATATGGGTCGGTAAAGTGTGTACACTTTCATGGTGAGTAGCCAAGTCTTGTACGTCCTGGAAGGCTACCCTTTTATACTATTCACAATCTTTTCTGACGCCAAAAAATGGGACCTCGAAAAAACACACAAAAATACACATCCGTTGGATCAAAACAGGTGTAAATGGGGTCTTTAGATGATTTTCAGTCGATTTATTCTTTCAAAACTTGAACGAATGGCCGAGACTATTCATAACTTTTCGACTCTAGGTTAAAACATGGAGAATAGGGTCTAGATTTCACTTCTTGCCCTTCCCAACCACCTTTCTCAGCGCTGCATTTTTTGCTGCGGGGACTCCATTTACCTTTGACGCCACTGCAAAACTTGGATGATTCGAGATATTCGTCGCGGATCTGTACGGTGTCTTCAAAATATTTTTTTTGGCCATGTTGGTACCTCTGCTTTGATGTTACATATATATATTTTTCAGTTCTTCACGTCACTTTTGCAACCAAGACGGCGTGTGAATGCTGTTATATTGTGCGAGGCAATAGTGCAAGTGTTGCAAAGTGCGAGAAATCCACTCCTCTTGCAAACGAGGGCAAAAATCGAATTCGCGGTTGTGGCGAGCCACTCTGTATATACAAACGCCCATACAGGTGCACGACAGGTATAGCCCAAGGGCGCCAAGGCTCGTCTTTAGTTCTTTATTTTCCCGGTCACACGGTTTCATAATCGTGCTGGCAACATCAAGGAAATTCTTAACTTCTACCACACAATGTACATCCAACTCATCCGTCTGTGCCCTATATTTGAAAAAGGGCCCAGACTCGTTTTTGAACTCACGCTCAACCCATGCGTGAAAATAACCCCACTTTGCAATATCGACTTGATGTCCGGTTGTGGCCTTCCACACACTCATATGCATTTTAATGCGCTCGATTTGTGTAGTTTCCAGCATACGGCACAGAAAACACACATCGAAATTGGCGTGTTCCACTTTGGTATACGCCTTGCAAATCACGCGGCGTTCTCTTCCTTCTGATTTGGGAAATACCTCCATGACACCCAAAATAGTACCAATCGTGAAATCACTGCCAAACCCATTGCGCACGCTCCTTTTCTCGAGATTTTGCAACACCTTCAAACCCGGAATGTCGCCCATGATTCCTGTTGTGTAGCATGCGTTCACGCATTCGGGTCCTCTGTACGCATTTACCGATTTCCGCTTTCGTGTCCCCTCTACAATCTGCATACTCTTGGTGCTTTCAACAGCGTGTAACGTGCACATGGTAAGCCGGACTGAACCAATGCTCTTGGCGGGCAAACGCACTAATCCCTTGTCGTGACGTTGCCACTGGCCGTCGAAAAATACCTTTGCAAATTTCACATTTTTGACACTTTTCGTCTTCTCGCGGTGAACGTACAAGTCGTCCTCGTTTTCAAACGCAAGGTGGTTGCACTCGGTAAGGTACACTGCATACTCCACTTCGTCCAGTAGCAACTCTTCGTGTCCTTGTACTTTTGTCACTGCAATTCGAAACATGTATGCCCGCGTAAAATTTTGATTGTACTTGACAAGATGCTGTCCTGGCCTCAGACACAAACCTTGTAAAACGTTTTCCGTCTTTGCAAGGTGCAAAAGTTCCTTGACATCGGCGGTGTAAGGAATACTCTTCCATCCAGGACATTTCGTGTCGAATAAGCGCAGCATTTCGAGCTTGACTACAAAGCACTCTCCAACAGATATTCTGTGTGTGGTAGGATTTTTAAAACATGTTCAAGATTGTCGACAACTTGTTCAATGGCATTGCACGACTGTGGCAGGCCAGATTCTTCCAGCCAATTCTGCTGCATGTGCCGTGCTTTTACCCGCAGCTCGCATATTTCGTGGCGTGTTTTTTCAATATGTTTGTCCACCTCAAAGAGCTCCAATTCTCTTGTGCATATTTTCTGAAGTAGCTGCGTGTGCCGGGCGTCGGCGTCGATACACTCAATTTCAAGTTCGCCTTTGCGCCTGTCTATTTCTACACATTCTGCCTTGAGTTTTTGTATTTGTATTTCTATCGATTCCACTGTCACCTTTTGCTGGCTTTGAAGCGCACGTACGCTTTCATTTTTTTCTTCGTTTTCTGCAATTTCTGTTCGCAGGTTTGCAAGTGACCTGCGTGCCTCGCACATGTCCGCGTGTACACTTTGCACATCCACATATAAATGTGCTTCGATGACTTGTGATTCCATGTACGATTCAAAAAAATCAAAAAAAAAGCACATATTGCTTTCCACCAAGGTTGCACAGCTCTTGTCCTTTCCCCTCAAGTCAAAAATCACGCTGTGCAATCTGTTGTACAACTCTCGCATGACTCCAAACTGTATGTACTCTTCATAAAACTCAGGGAGTATCGGAAAGCCACAGAAATCCTCGTTCTTGTAAGCGTGCAGAGCGTGTTTGTAAAAACGCAGCTGCTCGTTAATAACTTGCACATTTTGTTGTTGAACTCTCCAACTGTCTTCTGTTTGCACTTCGACGCTGCTTGTTCGCCACCGCGGCGGTATTCTCAGGGCACTTTTTGAGTGCGTAAAGTCTTGTGTATAGTGCGTGTCCTTTTCCAACAATTTATTGAAAAAGTACACAGGCGTCGTGCTTTCATCCACATGGTCTGAATCTGACTGTTGTGGGGGTAATGGCAAATCATCTGTGCATGCTTCATTTGGCACGGCGTGTGAAAATAGAGTATTCAATGACGTTGACAAAGACTGCAGTGTGTGGTGCACTGTGTCCGTTTTTGTGCATTCGGTGTTTGCGTCTGCACTGGCTTGGGCATCTGGGTCGGCACTGGCTTCCGCTGGGTCGGCACTGGCTTCTGCAGCGTCGGCGCTGGCTTCCGCTGGGTCGGCACTGGCTTCTGCAGCGTCGGCGCTGGCTTCCGCTGGGTCGGCACTGGCTGTGGCATCTGCTTCGGCACTGGCTTCTGCAGCGTCGGCACTGGCTTCCGCTGGGTCGGCACTGGCTTGGGCATCAGCTTCGGCACTGGCTTCTGCAGCGTCGGCTCTGGCTCCGTTTGGATTCAGTGCATTTCTGCAAACTGGTGGTGTCGTGATTGTACTGGAGTTTTCTGCGTCAAGGGATACGTTGCTATTTTTTGTTTCATTGCTAACGAAAAACCAACGAGACATGCGCAATTAGTAAATGCATTGGATGACTATGAAAGAATATATACTATTTTGACACAGACTATCAATTACCGTGTTTGCTTTCCTATGCCCCGCGTGTCTAAAAATCGTATTCGCACACTTCTCGAAAGGGTGGAATAATCTTGTTGTTAATGGCTATGATGCCATCACCACAAACGGTGTTGCATGGTGGAAAACGGTAAAATCCAGGAATAAATGTACAAGAGGCGGAGCAACAAGCATGTAACGGCGTCGTCTTGTCCGTGGGGTCGCATTCTTCCTCGAGTTCGTGAAAGTCATTCCGACATGTGCTGGTAGACGGGGCTTGAGTTGTCGATTCGTCCCTTGTACATTGAGCGTCCTTGTTGGCGCAGCAATATTTTTCACTTTCACCCAAACCACAGAACACACTGGAACAAGACTTGCATCGATTGTGTTGGTCGTCGTAAAACTGGTGAATGGGATGGCACCTTTGGCAGAAATTGTGGGTGGTATGGAAGTGGTACTTGTCGTCACAAAATTCTGACGCTTGGTGCATCCGCTCAAAGGTTGCGAATGCACAAGGTAGTTTGTGAAAATCGAAATTTTCTAGTGTCTGTACAGCCGTTTTCATGTATTCGATGGATTGCGCTTGGGAATTTTGCACTGGTAAAATAAACAGTTGGCTGCTTGACACGGGAACCACGACAACAACCGTCCTCAAATGCTCGGGTAGCCCGTGAAATACATCGCGCGTTGCTACGGGATCTCTTGACACAAAACCAGCAGTGTCGTATGGAACTTCCAAATGTGAAAGAAGTATCTCCATGATTTCAAATGGAATATCGACATTGTCCAGATGCACCGAATTAGAGATGCATTGAGATTGTGTCCTGGCACCGCCAACGGCTGACGTTTTGTTGCCAAAAAAACTCGACACGGCTTTGCATAGTATAAACGACGCGTATTCTATGTACACCGGGTATTTCCGGCTGAAATGGGGCCGGATTGTCTGCCAACTTTCCGATTCGGCAAGGCGCGCAAACAAATGTGCAAAAAAATCGTCGTGGGGTATGAGATCCACACGCATGGCAACGGTGTCGATGGCTGTTTCAACCTTTTCAAACGGATCGTACCCATTGAACAATTCCTTTAGTTTCAGCTGTAAATCCAGCACGTGGCGATTAAACGTCGAGATCATACCATTGTGGTGTAAGATTGTGCGGCTCAGGAATGTGTGGAACCCTGTCATTGTTTGGTAATAACCAGTGCCGACGTCCAAGTCTCGTGTGCGTTTGTGCAAGCTAGCATGCAGTGCGCAACCAAGGAAGGGGGGACTGGTCTGCGGGCCGACGCGCGACGGTAACGTATATATCGTGTGATTAAGTGTGTCTAAAGGGCCACATTCGATGCAATTTTCGATGTTTTTTTGGCCATACATGATACCATACGTGTAAGCTGGGCATGCGTATTTCTTGTTGTCTTTGCAAAAGAATCCAATGTCACATGGCTCGCATGCAAAGCTAGTTTCGTTTTTTTCAAAGCCATCCATACATATGCAGTCCGAGGGCATTCGAGCGTCATATTTGTTGGCGGTGTGCATGTTGGGGGGGCAAGGGGTGCATCGGCCGTGAACTAGATAGTGCTTTGTGTCACATACGCAATGCATAGATTGTTCACGTTTCACGCGTCCAACTTCGGCACAGACGCAATTTATCAATGAGGATTGACCGCGTTGTACCGTTGTGAACCCGGGTGGACATTGCGTCTTCGGCAAGGACACTTGTTCGTTGACATAAAATCCACGCTCGACTGGTTCGCATTTAGTGCTTATGATGTCCCTGGCATAACCTGGTTTACATTGGCACTTTCCGGACGTCGGGGTTTGGAGCTCATTTTCCAAGCACAGTCGTGGTGTTCCATTTGTGTTTTCTGGGCAGTGCTCGTTGACGGCGCATTGTTCACAATGGGTTCGGTTCTTAAAGCCGACCCTACAGACGCAGTCGGCGACACTAGAACTGCCAGGGTACAAGGTGGTTTCGTCTAACTCACACCGTGTTTCCTGGCCGTTGACGGCAAAATTTCCGATGCGGGCCTGTCGACACTCGATACCTGGGACAGGGGCTTGGTAGTAACCTTTGTCGCATTTACACATGCTTCGATTAGATGCGCCGTCATGTGCAGTGTTTGAGTGTGGAGGACACTGGATGGGCAAGGAATCCGTGGTATTTGTGTACCAACCGCGGGGCACCTTGACGCACGCGAATGCTTCGACATTCCAGTACATGCCCGGTGTACATGCACACCGATGGTTGAGTGTGCCATTGGGACAATGCTGCACAATGTTTCCCTCTTTGCACAAATAATTGGGGGGACACGACACACAAGCACTGTTTTGCGTGTCTGCGCCCCACAAGTACCCGTGCAAGCAACGTTTTGTGTGCTTGGTTTGAATGGGATCTATCATGGAGTACAGCGGGTACAGGGTGTGTTGTATCGCGAACGAGCCCATGCGCGCGCGTCCGGGCGGTGATTCGTAAATCTGGTAGTACACGATTTTGGGGATTGTGTGGGGAATTTTCCAGTGCCTACTTCCAAGCACGTCGCTAAAGTTGAGTGAGAAATAATTTGTCATATTAACCTGTTGTATGGTGTTCGAAATTTGAAGAAAGTCAATGTTCATGTTTGAGAAATTTAAAATCGTTCCGGCTTGGAAGCGTTCAAACACGTGCAAAGTGTCGATGTCAACGGCCGAATTTAAAAAATTGTGATTGAGGCTTAGGCTCTCGCCGCCGTTGATTACAATATGTTCGGCATCTTCAGACAAGTGAGAGTGTTCGAGTTCAGTTTCCGACACACATTTTGAACATGTCTGCAGAACGACAAATGTGTGTGGGTGCAACAATTTGAGGTCACAATCTTTTCTGACGACTTGCGGGCCGGGAGAGACGTCTGTAGCATTTGTTGTAGTATTTTCAAAGAACATTTGCGAGGCTTCGGTGGGCAAGTTTGTCGCATTTGTTGTAGTATTTTCAAAGAACATTTGCGAGGCTTCGGTGAGCAAGTTTGTAATGTTTGTGAACATTGAGAGATTGGTCAGGGTCGTGGTCGCTGCATTATCATACTGTACTTCGACTGGATCTGCACGTGTTTGCACACAGATGCCAACGAGCAGCTCGTTGCGAACTGCAATGTATCGAAAATACAACTCGTGTCGACGCTTGGGAAAGGGTATGGGAGGTGTGGATGTCGACAACTGCACGACACGCCCCGTGAGTATCTCGAGCATATAAATTTCCGACAACAAGTACACCGGCCCCGAGGACGCGGTCAATATTCGCACTTGGATTTCCTCGTTGGATATCTGCGGGATATCCATGTGCATGGGTTGGCACTGTGCTTTTCCCGTGCAAAGACTCAGTTTGGCACGAGGCACATTTTTGCCCGATGCCATTGTGATTTCAAGATCAAAGGTGTCGAAAGCGACGTGCAGTACAACTCGCCGCAAGGTGCCAGAGTCCGTGTTTTCCCAGACGAGCGCGGGTGCTCCGGGAGGTGCTTCGAGTAGAGCACGAGGTTGTGCGGTCTTGGCATCGGGAATACAAACCACGACTGATTTGAAGACGCTTTGCCGAAACCCGGGAGCACACGTGCAGTGTTCGGGGCGTGTGCTGGCACGTTTTTGTGTGGTAGAAAATATGGGACATGCTTTCTTTCCGCCACCGGTGCAAATGAACCCGAGTGGACACGCGCGGCACTCTTTCCCGTAAAAGCCAGGTGCACACTGTGTGCTCTGGTCCTGTTGGTGTAGTTGGTTGCATTCTACTTCCGTTTGCGTACTGTCATGGATGCACACGCACTGGCCCGGTTCTGAGGCGGCCACGTTTTTTGTCGATGTTCCGTTTTTTATACATTTCGTTTTTGCTTCGTTTTTACACCAAAACCCCACCGGGCATAACACGCACGACTTGCTCGTTGAGTCCATGTAAAATCCCGGTAAACATTGTCCATTCGCAGAGTAGCCATATTGTCTGATTTCTGCATGCACAACGTGGGCAGGTGCAAAAAGTTTGTATGGACTTGTGCCCGTGCTGCTGACAACAGTAATCGCCGACACATTTTCCCGCCGCTCATCAGGACATGACAATTCTGCGTTCCACAAGTACAAGTTTTCAGAGGCCACAGTAGCAATACAGGCAAAAAAAAATATTGCAGGTTTCATGTAGATGACCGTGTTTCATGCATTTGCATATATACGCCTCGTTTACACTAGAACGTGCCTCGTGTGTTGAGAGATGGGCCAAGTGCCATCGATGGTCTTGTTTATACACCATTCAATTATTTTTTTGTGCTTGATTGCTATTTTTTCGGGACATGGCACTCTCGGCTTGGTGTGTCCTGATATTCCAGTGAGGGATTCCAATTTTGTATACTCTCCACCAGCATCGTGTCAACAATTTTTGCATGACAGTGGTATCAATGCGAAGAATTTGTTTCACGCGCATGCACATCACGAACCAGTGTGTGGAATTGGCAAAGAAACATGTGCCTGTCGACGCGCGCGTCGAGATGTTGGGATTATTCAGGTGGAAAAATTTGCAACGCACTTTTCAAACGTGGGTGTATATAGCAATTTGACAGAATATGAAATGACGGAATGTAAAGACTTGTGCGCAGATATCTATTACGCGGTGCTGCAGAGTGACGACCCACGCGCGTGTGCCTGTGTAAACTTGCGAGGCTGTACATTTCAGGAACGCAACTTTACAGTGTCCGGGGTTTTGTCAAAACCAACCTCTGCGATTTTGGTCATTCCGAGTGACTTTGTCTCGCAACCATACCTGGTCGACTGTAATTACCCGGGAAAATACACGAATAACGTGTTAAGTACGATGATTCGATGCGAGCGTCTCGGACTTGCAATCAAATACACTCGACCAGCACAGTGCGACAAAATGGGTATGGAGTGTTTCTATGATAGTAAAATGAAAACGTGGCGATACGGATGCAAGACAGGTAAGTTTTGGCAAGAAGCCCCGGAAAAACCATGCAAGGAGTGTACGAGGTGTGAAGAGCACGAGTATGTCGCCTCGCATTGCAAACCTACCCGAGACACGGACTGCAAAAAAATCAAACACGACACCGCCTTGGTGCACTGGCAGCCGGGCAGCTGTCCGTCGGCGGGACTTTACTACGACGCTCGAACACAGGAATGCAAACGTTGCCCGTCTAACAAGTATGCTTTGAATTCGACTTGCGTTTTGTGTTTGGAGAACTTTGACAGCAAACACGTGTTGACTGGTGACACCTGCACCCCGTGTTCGTCGTCGTTTTACCGCGGGACGCACGACTTGGAATGCATTCCGTGTAAACCCGGAGAAGAAAGACCCCTAGAGAATCCCTTGTGCACGAAATGCAAACCCCATTTTGTCAACCCCGGTGGATACGCACAATGCGTTGAATGTAGTGCAGTTGAACGATCAGAGGAGAACACATGTCAGCCTTGTGGGCATGGTAAACTGTGGATGCACGAGCAGCGCGTGTGTGACTTTTGCCCTTCGCCGCAAGTGTTGGTCCACGGCACGTGCCGCACATGTACCATCTACGCGAATCACAGGTGCCCGATTGGACAATACCTGGACGGGTGTACAAATCCTGCAAACAAACCCTGCACTTGTGGGTGTCGCCCATGTGACAACTTACAAACTGACATAACGGGAACATGTCACGACTCGTTGTTGTGCAAGGACCTCTCGCATTACTACAATGCCACGTTGGGACGTTGCACTCAGCGAAAAAGCCTGCACCTCGTGGTGGCGCGATCTGCAATAAATCAAACTACATTTGACATTCGCAATCAGTCGACACAAAAAGTCATGTTCTGCAAAGATTTATTTGCAAAAGAAACGCTTAGATGGATTTATCAAGAACACCGAATCCAATTTGCGGATGGCACCTCCACAAACACCAAACGTATGAAAGACACGACTTTATTGGCAACACTTCCACATCAACTGGAAATCAATTTTTTCCTACAACACGACCACTGCTCGGTCCAATGTGTCGTTGGGAGCGCGTGGCTGCAAATTGGTCATAGCACGTACCAGTGTGTCCTTCTATCAGACCAGTTTGATGTGACAGAACAGTGCACCCTAAATGTCAGTAACGCACATGATGCTCGTTTTTTCAACCTTCCTCTAATTGAATAAATTCCATTGGATCGGGTATATATTTACATGCAACGACTACGGCTCCGTCAATCGCGTCAACGCGAGCGCTTGTCTGCACATTAGCCATACCACCTACCAGCGCTTTGCGGGTAGAACGTAGAACGTGCCAGGACTGAGCATCCCCGATGTCAGGGATGCACTCGATACGCGTTTTTCAACTCTGCTCGTGTGTATGAAATTCACTCAGATCGGACATTTACGTATATACATGAAAAACTGACCCAGTAAATGGAAACATGCAGTTTTTACATGCACAAGGTGCAAGAAAATATCCTTAATTCCGAGTATCTCGATTTGTCAACACTGACCTACGCGATGACTTCGGCCGTGGTCACGTTTGCCTGCCTTTCGATGCCGATCAGAAACGACAACACCTGCCCCAAATCTTTGCTGATTGTTCCCGGTCGAATTTTCGTGCATATTTTGACGTTTGTCTTTGAACTACCAAAGCGCTATGTTGCAACAACAGCGCTCTTGTATCAATCATTGGCACTGAGGAATAGTTCACGACAGCATCTGTTTGCGCAGAATACATTTATTGACATGACATGCTTACTCGCACTGTGTGCTATGGATGGGCTTCAGACTTTTGTCTGATTGGATGTCGCAGCACCCAGCAATGTTTTGGCATACTTTGGAAGGTTGGTACACCGGTAAATTGGAATCGTTTGTTTTTGGAGACGAAGTGAAGCGATGCAAGAGACGCCTCAGCGCAAGATGCCAGTATTCAATAAACTTGCTCTCGTTTACGTGGCATAAATTCTCAAAGACAAAGCCAGAGGCTTTTGCATCTTCCATGAGCACGACGTGCTCAATAAACTGCCGCATCATGTTGCAGAAAAAAAAAGGGAGTTTCAACTCAACTGTTATCATAAATAAAAACTCGGCCAGACACTTGCATTCATTAAAGTTGGAGGCACCCGTTTTTGAATCTGTGAGAATGTGGGTGGTATGCGGGGTGTAGTACAAGATATTGTCCACGAGTTCGAAATCAATTGCATTCCACTCCCTCTCAAACGTGTATGTGTACAGCAAATTGTGAATTTCCGAATGCATAAATGCTGTGGACTCGCTTGAAATGCCCATGGCGTCCAAGCTTGATTGCATGGTTTCAGAAACATTTTTATGTGTGAACATTCATATATAGTTATTGCTGTAGATTGAGAAACTCTTTCCATTGGATGCTACCACCCAACGCAGAAACACCACCAGTATTTGTCCAACACGTTGAAGATGAGCCTTTACTGTTCGAAAACACGCCACACGACAACATGGTCGCGCAACCCATGTATCAGGCGCATGTTGTTCCACATGAACATGCTTTTGGATATTCCAACACCGTAAAAAGCGTAAAGAATGGAGTGGGCATTTGCTGCAACCTTCCCGCTGACGTGCTTATCATGATTACCGCTGTGGTGTTGGGGTTTCTGGGTTTGTTATTCGGGTTCGATTGGCTGATTCTGGGTGCAATTATTCTCGTTTCCTTCAACGTGTGTGGCTGTGTGAAAACGTCCATCGTGACTTCAATTCCGAGCATCTTTGTGTGCGCGATCTTAGCGCTTGCCCTCATCTGGCGAGATTTGCCTCGGGTTTTCCGAGTGTATATTTTGCACCAAAGTAGCCACTCCCACACGCACAACGCTACGACAGTCACCTGAGTCATTTCGTGCGCCCAGGAACGTTGTTTGAAATTTTGAGACGGAAAATGAAAAAAAGTAAAGTTGTTTATTAGACGAGAAAGGGAACACAAGGTAGAAATGGAGGTTGCGGACGGAGGCCCAGTTGCGGAAATCGGCTTATGTCAGGCCACCTAACAGAATAATCGCAATAAAAAATTTCGACACAACATTTAAGACTGCATAACCATAGGCCGTTATGCGCTGCCACCGCGCAATGTTCCTTGTGTAAATTTTGCCACTGGGCACTCTGTGTATCCACTGGAACCAGACGACTAAAACACAGACTTGTAAAAACTGCACGAGTCCAAAGGAGCTGAAAAAGACACCTTGCGAGTAAATAAGGACCCGCACAAACGTAGGAGCACCGGGATACTTTTGCACGCAGTGCTTTGCGTCCGTGTCAAAACGGTTAAAGTTTTCAAAAATGATGCTCCACAAGACAATGTGCACAACCCAAGCCGTCAAATGCACAAAGCAGAGTCGAAAGCTGCGGATCGTTTTTTCTAATTGCGTCTCCGAAACAAAGCGATGGTCGTCTTCGCAGACACCGTAAATCCCGTCAATTTCATACTCGACAATATATCCCAGTAAACACAGCACGAGCTGGAGGAGGAGCAGCATCGCTGCCTCGTTGACGGATGTGTTTTGCATCATCAGCGAAAATACGACAATTTGAACGCTGGACGTCAGCCCGTATTCGACCCAACGCAAAAAGGACGCCCCGTCGGCAAATCCTGGATCCCATGGGGAGACTTTACACACGGCAGAGACAGCGCCTGAGTCAGTGAGCGCTGTTGCACCGGTCACATGTTCGGGTCGAAATATGTCCACAGTCGACGCGCTTAGATGTGCGGCTTCGTCAGCCGTGGTAAGGTCGAACACGTTTTGGCCTTGCGCGTCTCTGGCAAGCAGTGGTTGTCCTTCGAGGGTTTTACCCGTGTACAGGGTGCCAATGACTTTTCCTGTAAAGGCCGGTTTGCGTCGGTATTCATAATAAAAGGTGTAAAGTTGAAAACACAGCGACACAGTGTACACATACACGAGAGCCACGGATAAGTTAAAATATCTAAAAATGTCTCCCCAAAAACGCAGGGAGAATGTGGGTTTGTTTACAAACACATAACGGAATAGGGGCTCATTTTCACGCCAGACCAGGCCTTTTGTGCTCCGTGGGTCCTCATAAAAATGACTTTCCGCGGTGCATTGCACGTCTGTTGTGATGCTGTTGACGTATTGATCCACCGCAGTTGCCAGGGCGCAACGCTTTGCCGCCGGATCTGTGGCGTTGCAGCTGCGGTGATATGTGAGCACACGCGTGTCGTGTATAGAAACCCAATTTCCAATGTTAGGATTTTGGTTGATCAAAACTAAAATCAAAATGAGTGCAATAAACGAAATATTCACACAAATTGCACGGAGTAGTAGAATACGACTCCAGAAAATGCCACAGCATTGCACACCCATGTTGTGCTCTGAATATGCCATGTATATATATCAAAATCTTTTATGTCATGTTACCCTAAAAATGTGAAGAAAGTCCTCAAGCATCGGACAAAATGATTCTTCGCATCAGGAATATACCCTTTTGCAAATAAAATGATACTGGAACACAAAAGAGGTGTCGCACATGCAAGGCGCATATATAAGGTATATCAAAATGCGTGATCATGAAGTGTTGGAAAAACTACCGAAAAGTCGGCATGCATGTGGGAAAAGGTGGAAAACGCGTCAACACCTGCGTCAAGATCACAAGCACCAAGGGTTTAAAGCATACGTCGCGTCCGTAGTGTATATGGTGCTGCGGGTCCCACGAATTTAGGGTTGGCACGTTGACTACGGAAAATGAAAAGCGTCCTATCTATGAGTTACCGTGAAATGACACATTTTGTGCGTCTAAACGTCTGGTATTTTATTGTATGAACCAAACAGAAATATAAGCAACTCACCTTTTGCGCTTGTTATGCTGCAGCGTTCAAATTTGATTTTTGAAATTCTACAAGAAAATGACAGTTATGTGGATGCACTCGCAACGATTCCAGTGCTTTCAAAAATGGTGTCCGTGCAAAACCGCGAGTTTTGCGAGCACGTAAAAATGATTTTGCGGAAAAATAGGGCAAGACTGTCGTGCCAGATGCATTTGCACACTTGCATCCCGACGTGCATGGTGCGCATCATATTTTCGCACACGGACGGGATGTGCGACTGCAACATCGTGGCATCCGTTGTCGCATACTTGCAGAACAGGCCCCAAAGCACAGAGCAGCGAGATGTGTTGGTTAGTTTTTTATGGGGAATTGTAGTGCGATTACACGATCTGGCGGAACATGAGCGCCAGACCATTTTTCGATGCATTGACATGAATGTCTTGTCGCGCGAGGATCTGGATGTGTCGGTGCCTATTGTCGGCATGGACGAGGCAAAATATCTGCGGCATTGCAATTGGCTTGGTGGCGTGCACCTGGACGGCACAAACTCACAAAGTGAAACATTTGCCATGATAGAACACACGACAGACGCTTTGCGAATGTTTACAGAATATCGGCATGATCAGCACAAGCAGTTTCGCACGATACCCGTCGACGTGCTAAATACATTTCAAAACTTGTGGACGAGTTGTGTTTTGTGCCAAACTCGTCTAATGGAATCGAATTCCTTTTTCAATCTAGTGTGCTTCGTGCGATATCACATTTCGATTCTACAACTGGGTAGTGTGCAGTTTGATGTGTTTTTGATGCACACCTTGTGTGGCTTGAAAGGTGTCAAAACGGTAAGGAAGGACGACGTATCATTTCGCCAACTTTTAAACATGCTCATCGATTGCATGCAGTCTGCGATCGACAACACAGAAGGTGAGACAGTGGGTTGTTATGATTGTGGCTTGTTTCTACAGGCGATCTCGCAGCTTATACATCACGCTAAATACAATCAATTTTCTCAGCATCTTGTGGGCATATGGGGGGTTACGGCCGCATTTGTCGACCTGACGCTGTCGAAGCCCGAGATAAGCGAAGAGTTATTTTGCATTCTTGTGAAAGAGCACTTTGAATACCTCGAAGCGTGTGCAAGTTCGGTGCCGCCCGCACTGGAATTGCACAACTTACGTTGGCTTGTTGGTCAAAACGTTCCGGGCATTGGAAAGCATGTCTTGGTCCACAACCTGCTGCATTTTGTGCAAACTCTGCACAACAAAAACCTTCCAATCCAGTCCACCTGCGCGTGTTTTGATGCAATTGTGTATTACGTAGAAATGCACGGTCCTACCGTCTTCCACAGTCCAGACGCATCGGACTTGTACGCGAAATGCATCGTGATTGCTCGTCGCATTTTGGTAAAACGATATTACATGACCGATCACAACGCGTCTGAGACCGACATGTTGTCCTCGGTCGTGCGATTTATACACGTCATACTCAAATGGACAAGTCTCCTCCACAACACGTTCCGCAGTGACTTTGTGTACAATACGATACGTGACGTAATGGCGACTCTCGATGAGTCAGTCGATCTGTTGACGTTTGCAACTACCCAGAACTTCCTGCCAAACGCCTCGGCGTTTCTGTACTTGGTGGCGCGACTCCTGCACACCCAAAAAATATCGGGAATTACGGTACAACGTCACACACTCTGTTGGTTAATTGCCAACGCTTTAAGGTGGGAATCGCAAAAATCCCACTTTGCAGAATACGCGCAGCAGTTGTGCATTTCCACCAGATTCATGGTGCAAAACGAGAATACACTGTGCTGTCTTCGGGACTTTGCCTTTGTCGGCAGTGATTTCGATTTGAATACCCTTTCCAGTGACACATGTGTTTCATTACTATTACTCGTCACACAAGTCGCCGTGCGCGACGAAAGTGCGGATGTATTGCTGGAAAATACCGTGGGCCCCCTTCCCGTGCATCTCCAAGATAACCCCGTGCTCAAATACTCGCTTTTCCAGGCGCTCGTCACCTCTTACAAATTGCGCCAGCCGCGGCGCACCTACACCGAGCGTTGGGCTTCGTTTCTACTGTACACTGTACGTTCTTGCCCGCAAGCAAGTGAGCGTGACATATACTACAATCTCCGATTTTTGTCTTTTTTTTTCCTACTTACCAAGAGCACGTTCCGTTCGTGTGTCGTGGTTGTGGTTGGTGAATTCTTACACAACATGTGGAACAATCAAGCAGCTTTACCCTCGGAGCGCACATGTGTGCAGTGGCTCAAAATTGCAAACATTTTATTCATTGCATGGCCACGCAACACCGAAACACAGTTACACACTGCATTAATGAAATTGGTGCAAGACGCTGATTTTATACAATCGCCACGAGTTTCCCTGCTGCGAAAGCAAATTACGCGTTTCGCGATGCACGAATACGCACTGGACGAGGCGTCGAAACACGAACTTTATGCGTTATGTTTTGACACTAAACGCATGGTGCTGGCAAAGACGGACCAGGAGCAACCCGAGTCGAAAACTACTCTGTAAACTTGGGGACCTTGTGGTTTCCTCGGGCATGCAAGTTGTCAAGGATTTTGTACGTCGACAAAATTGCGTCTTCACTGTCGTATTGCACGCCGTGCAGACTTGCTGCCAGTAACACCTCGCATGGAGAATGGTGGTCACTGCCAACAAGCCAAACCATGGCCACTAGGGTCAAAGCATGCATGTCATACGAATTAAAAACTTTACAAAATGTAAGCAGTAAATCAGTGTGACCTGAAATACCACAGATCAATGTGTTACCAAGTGCCTTTGCATGTTTTAAGTCTCCATTTACATTTTTTAACTCCCAGTGCATATGCCCAGTCATCCATGGGAGCATCGGCAAACTTGGTGTGTCAGTCTCAATGTTTCGGTTTAGCAGCAAACAGCGGTACTCCCGGTGTGATATCGACGGAACTACGTCTTGTCGGCGCAGGCGGAATTTTTCACGGTCCTCCAACTTGCGCGGCACACGCACTTGTGTGCGGTCGAGAACGTCTTGATGCGACAGCACTTTGCGAATATAATACGAATTTATCACCTTCTTGTCATCCAACTTTTTTGCGTACTCGTGGATGACACGCATGTTTAGCACCGACTGTTTGTACTGTTTGGCATGCTCCAAGATCCACAGAAAGATGTGGCATTTTGTTTCCTTGCATAACAAGTTCATGATCACAAAACACCGTTCTCGAATGTTTCCGCATCGCAACACCTCGTACACGTGGCGGTGCAGGACGCAACCGGAGTCTTGAATATTTTTACTCGTACCCATGCGGGCAAGATTCCATAACGCCCGGTAATAACTGCTGCTGCAAAAATCCCCCGTGTGCTCCTGTGCCATGTTTTGACTCACCGTTGTGTCGAATGCCATCATATTAATGGTGCGCAACATGTCAAGACTGATTGCGCTGATGGCGTTTTGCACCGCGGGGCTTCGCTCTATCGTCTCGAGAAGTTTTACGGTTCGAGCATTTTGTTTTACCATATGTTCGAATCCGATACCTCCAGTACATCATTCTTCCATCGTGTTTTTGTCTTATATATACTCTAAACCATTAGGTTGGACTCGAACACGTTCGGCACTCGCTTCAAACTTGCTATATTGTTTTGACAAAGCAAGCTTAGCGTTGCGTAATCCATGTCATGTGGTGGCGTTTTTGATAAATCAGTAAAAACAAGAAGCTCATGCAAAACAAGATGAAAGAAATTGCAGCTGACAGTATGATCACGTCGTTTTCCATATCATAATATGTCATTGTATAGACCAAATCATTATACCCCGGCGTCAAACGGTGCACACAGTTGCTTCGCGTATACGGCGGGTGGGTGCAAAAACGTCGTTGCAATTTTTGCTTTGTCTGGCATTCAAACACTCCATCTCTGGGCTCCAAAAGATTACACCTGCCGCGCTTGGTTTTATCAGGACACGAGAGGTGATTACTGAGCGTCAATAGCAATGTCTGTGCACATTCACATGCGTTTGTCACGACAGACGACACATTCCCACACAACACTTCTGCACACGCCTGTGTGCAGGTTTCTTTGGTCGTCGTGATCTGAAAAAGGTCAACATGCTTGCCTTCTACCCCGACAACCAAGCTGTTGCTGTTTTCCACGCACACCTCATGGTCAAACGTGGGCAGGATCGGTTCATTTTTTAGTTTCCACGGCATACATTTCCAAAAAAACAGACAAAGTTTAGAATTGATTACAGAAGATATACAATTTCCCAACATTTTTTAAGTAAAGTATTTACATATATAGTTGCAAAGAAATACGCTTGGGTTGTGTTTTGTATTTTTTATCGTAAAGGCAAAACATTCGAGTGCCGCCACATTGAAATAGAAATACATGAACGGAAGGACAATTAATACGTGGCAAGAAGCACATGCTCGCACAAAACAGGGCCATCATCGGACGTACTTTGCAAAAAAATGGACAATCCCGGTGACTACATGCTAGAAGAAGGGCATATTGCAGCGGGCAGTTTTGGCGAGGACTCTCGCGTGCACATGGATTTGTATTTAAACGACGAGCATGGTACGCCGCTTGCAGGTCTTGACGTATGCGAAGACAGCTTGCAAGATCTTCTCGTTTGCGCCGCTGGCACAACCGACGTGAAGATTGAGACGAAAGACATTTGCGAAGACAGCTTGCAAGATCTTCTCGTATGCGCCGCAGACACAACCGACGTGAAGATTGAGACGAAAGACATTTGCGAAGGTCTGGATATATTTGAGGCAATGACAACTCGCGAGGCCTCGCCTGACTCGCCCCAATTGAGCCCAGAAGCACATGGGACCCTGGCCGAGTTTCCGAATACCACGGTGAATAACATGGAAAAAAACGAAAAACAAAAACTGCGTGCGCTGAAAAATCGATATTCAGCACAGCAGAGTCGCCAGCGCAAAAAGGACTACGACGTGATTCAGAAGGCAAGAATCGAAAGACAAGATGCAAGAATCCGAGAGCTTGAAACGAAAAACCTCGAATTACAGAATGAGGTGTTCGAGAAAACACAAATCAAAACCCTAAATACAACCATTAAAGAGCTCGAACAAAAAAAGATTGAATTGCAAAATGCTGTGAAAGCAAAAGACGAAGAGCTTCAATTATTCACCCAAAAGATCGAATTTGTATTGTCCACTTGTACTTCTGACGGTTGCAATCTGCACAAGAGAAAAAGGGCCTGAGCCAAGGCCTAGGTGCTTTGGATGAGTTGGTATTTAGGACCCGCGTAGCTTGGGGACGCGAACATTTTGGGAATTTTGTACAGTGTGTAAGTGAGAAAAAGAAGAAGGATGTTTTGAAATAAGACAACCACGATCAAATCCGTCACAATGGACATTTGGGTGGAGCACGGACAAAGAAAAAGAGTCATACTCTGATCAATTTTCGGGTGTTTATATAGTTTTGATGTGGAAAGAGAAAGTGTGGACGGGGACTACATATAACTGTTAATTAAATCAACAAGATGAGAAGATTGATTCGCAACGGTTGAATAGACGGCCCGCCGCGCCCATTCTTCTGGGTTTCGCCTGTCACGATATTCCTTCGCGATGGCGGCGAGCTCGGCTGGTGACCTTGGTTCATCAGGTTCCAATAATGGACTGTACGGCTGGCGATACATGGGATGTAGATATTCACGCTGTTTCCAAATGTCGCGACTTCCCAGCGCAGCCAACTCTAATCCTGTGGCATAGGCGTCCTGGAAGTTTGGTCGTGGGCCATTGATGTTTACGGGAACTCCTCGCAGACTCATGTCCCGGTCAATATATCGCAAAATTTTGTCGATAACATCGTCGTTCAAGTATTTTTGACCATGAGAATGTCTCAGTACATGTTTAGCTATCATATTTGCTCCCTTTCCCATAACATCGCGAACGTCTGATTTTGGTGTGTAAAATTTCCGGGTCTGTTCCATGTCTTCCGTCTTCATGCTTTGCCGTAACTTTCTGTCAAGGACCTTGTCAACGGTTTCAGGTGAATATTGAAGAAGTCGCCGCATTGTGTCTTGTTTGTGTTGTTTTTCACCTCGGACTGCCGATGCATATTCTCCTAAATAATTATTACGTTTCGACCAAACCTCTGGAAACGACGAATATTTTTCCCGAGCCTCTACTATTGCGTTTTCCTCCCAATTGGGCACCGGCTGCAGAAAATCTACCTCGTCGTGTGGTGGTGCGCCTGCTTCCAACGTTGTGTCCATTTCACCTGTGTCGTACGGAAAGTCGTACGGAAACGAGGCAAAGTCCGGTAATTCAAAATCATCCATGCGCAAGTCATATCCATCGCTGTTACTTTCCTCCCAATCTACCGATATAATGTCGTCGTCGCTGTTGTACAAGCTCTCACTATCACTCATTTTTACATGTTCGATCATGTTGTTTATATACTAAATCCAGAACACCTCTACTATGTTTAAAACTTGCGTCGAGATAAATATAAAATATGACAATTGATTGAAAATGTGGTTGAAACTAGACGTGAACTGTATCGAAAATGTCAGCATTTATTGCAAAGAACAATCAATGTTAAAAATTGAGACTGAAAAGTCGCATCTACATGGTGTTGGAACCAATCACACCAAATCCGAACTGCTCACTTGTCTCTTTTCGCGATGCGAGTTTTCTGAGCAAGCTCAATGTTCATGAGCTTCAACTCCTCACGCCGGATGGAGACGAGGTTTTTCTCGAGACTTAGGTTATCCCTCTGAATCGTCTTCTGCAGATTCTTGATGCGATCCTCCAGTGGCTCCTCCTGCTTCTTTTCCTGCTTGGACTTGGGACCGTTTTCCACCTCCTGTTCCGTATCGCTCATTTTTGACAATTTTTTTCGGTGACATTCCATTCTCCTGACGTTTTGTTTTTTAAAGACAGGCGCGTAGAAATACAAAAATAGTTGTATTTTGAAACGTGGCAAAGTGACTGTGTCTGACCTTGAAATAGACACACCAATTCGTGTGCTGACACTATATATGGAGTGAAACCAGTTCTGTTGCGTGTGTGAATGTCTTGGCACCTCTTCAGGTGTCATGTATTCCCTTTTTTTGCGCTTTTTGTGGTGCAAATCTCGCAACTGGAATCAAGTACATGCTTGCGTGGAAGGTACGAATATATCCATTGCAACTTTTCTCGCGGGCTCACCATGTATGCGGACACCGACAACAATTGCTCGGCCAATGCATGCCAGGACAATAGTCATTGGAACGAAGCCTCGCAAACGTGTGCTTGCAACCCTGGTCATGTTGGCAATGCCAGTATATGGTGTTATCCGTGCCCCCCGGGGTCCGTAGCAGTGAACAAAACATGCCAACAATGTGCTGCGGGAAAATTTGCCCCGTTCTATGGCACGCGCACCTGCGAGCCGTGCGAGAACAACACATTTTCGAGCGAGGACAGGACATCGTGCCATTCCTGTCCAATGAACACAGAAGCGCCACCTGCAAGTCCAAATGTCACATCTTGTATCTGCCGTGCCGGTTTCACCACGCACGCCAATTATACCGTAAACGCCGGACTTCCGTGTCAACCGTGTGCAGTCGGCACGTTTAAAACGCACGCAGGTAATCACCTGTGTGATCGTTGTCTCAGTGGAACCAGCGCCCCTTCGCAGCACAATGTGTCGTGCTTTCAGTGCACAGAGGCTCACTATGCTCGTCCCGATCAGAGCGCCTGTGTGCCATGCCCTCACGCTTCTTGGTCTGGAAACTTGAGCTCCGATGTGTCCAATTGCACGTGCAACGCTGGGTATACCGGTCCAAATGGGCAAGCCTGTAGTGCATGTGACGCTGGGTTTTACAAACTGACGCGTGGTAGCGAAAATTGCACAAAGTGTCCACGCGGAACATTTTCTAGCATGGCAAATGCGAACAATTGCAGCACCTGCCAGGCGGGGACGTATACCGATGGCACGAGTACATGTCAGGATTGCCCGAGCGATTCTACTTCTCCGCCGGATAGTACCAGTGTGCATGATTGTGAGTGTAATGCGGGTTATAGCTTGGTGGAGGATAATTGCACGGCTTGTGCTCCGGGTACATACAAGGAAGACGTTGGCGACGATGCAAATTGTACACTGTGTAAACCGGGGTTCATTGGGACAGACCAGGGTGCGACGTCAAATCAAACGTGTGAGCAATGCTCTGTGAATACATATGAAGAGATGCGCACAACATGTCACGCGTGTGAAGTGAACATGTCGGCAAATGCGGGTAGTGATAATGTTGAGGATTGTCAATGCAATCAGGGATATACAAAAATGGACCCAGCGGCGTTTGCAAGCTTTTCAGAGCCAAGTTGGTTCGTTGACGATGATGAAGTTCAATTTTCAGTATCTGATACATTTACAAATGTAAATGAATGGTATAGTCTAGACCATTATATTTGTGATGGTTTTTTTGAATTCATTTCCAGTGCTGATGGCGGTAATAAGTACTTCAAAGGTCCAGTGAATGGAAATCAAGTAAAAGATAATTTTGATACTATATACAATGATTATGTGCAAATGACCCAAAATGAAAAACTGTGGGGTATTGTTTTGATGCAAAAAATTGACAACGATTGGATTTTAAAAATATGCAAAACTAGACCCGTGCCAATGACTGAAGAAAATAATAAGCAAGACTACTCAAATGAAGACTACGATATTTACAGTTTTTTTCAAATTAAAAATTCGTTGTGGGTTTTTCAAAACGAACAGATGCCCACGTGCATGGCATGTCAAGCCGGCAAATACAAAACAAGTTTGGGATCGCACGAGTGCACGTTCTGCAACGAGTCGTATGTTTCTGCGGAGACTGGGCAAACCTCGGAAGATGCGTGTGAGCAGTGTCCTGCAAATGAGTATGAATCTGAACGAAGACAGTGTCTGGCGTGTGAGAGTTTCATGTCGGCAAATGCGGGTAGTGATAATGTCGAGGATTGTCAATGCAATCAGGGATATACAAAAATGGACCCAGCGGCGTTTGCAAGCTTTTCAGAGCCAAGTTGGTGGTCTTTAAATGATGGAGTTGAATCGTCATTGTCTGATATATTTACAAATGTAAGTGAATGGTATAGCCTAGACGATTATATTTGTGATGGTAGTTATACGACAGGTAATGGTTATCCTTACTTTAGGGGTTGGTCAAGTGCATCATCCGTTTCACTACAGTTGAGGCAAATATACGAAAATTATGAGACCATGAGCCAAGATGAAACACTGTGGGGTATTGTTTTGATGCGACAAAAAAATAGTGACAATTATGGAATAAAAATATGCAGAACTGAACCGGTGCCAATGACTCAAGATAATAATAAGCAATACTATGTTTGGGCGTCAGGGCAACATCCTGACGGACATGAGGAACTTGGTAATTCGATGTGGTTTTTTCAAGAAGAACACGCGCCCACGTGCATGGCATGTCAAGCCGGCAAATACAAAACAAGTTTGGGATCGCACGAGTGCACCTCATGCAACGCCTCGTACATCTCTACAGAAACCGGGCAAAACTCAAGCGCCACGTGCAAGCAGTGCCCTGCAAATCAATATGAATCAGGGCGAACGCAGTGCGTGCCGTGTAACAGGTTCATGTCGGCATCCTTGGGGAGTTCAAATGTTTTGGATTGCCAATGCAATGCGGGGTATACAATGGCAGAAAATGAACCCTTTAAACAATTTTCAAAGCCAACTTGGGCTACTGAATCGGGTGATTTTCCACCGACTTTTAAGGATGCCTCAACGGATTCGTGGCATAGATTAGACAATTATACATGTGAAGTTGCAAATTTTGACAGTTATATGTTATCAAATGATTATTTTGGTATACATTGGTGGCGAAATATGGATTATGGAGCTAGATGGGAGCAAGCAGAAGGTTTATATGATGCAAACCAACATTTTGGTGTAGTTTTGTATAAATCGACATATCAAACGGCATCAAATGCCCATAGATTTTATATGGGGATATGTGGACAGCAACCCATACCACTAACGTCAGATTATATGAGGTCAAACCATAAAAATCAAGATTCTTTAGAAGTAGAGTCGTCAGCTTGGTTTGGTCCACAAAAATATGACATACAAATTCCTAGCTGCAAAACATGTAACGAAGGAACCTACAAACCAAGCCGGGGTTCAGAACCATGCACATTATGCCCAGCTGGGAAAAAACTGGAGTCCACGAGCGGGGTCTCCCCGACAAACTGCACGGATTGTCCTGCAGACTCATACAGCTCCGACAACAGGGCTTCCTGTACAGCCTGTCCACGAGACGCAAAATCACAGCCTGGCTCACACAATATCAGTTTCTGCCAGTGTAATGCCGGGTATACTGTGCAAGCCAACGATCATAACAGCTGTTTTGCATGTGAAGCCGGAAAGTACAAAAACATCTCGGGATCTGCTGAGTGCACCCAATGTGCCGCCGGCCTGTTTTCGGAGGCTGGCGAGAATTCAACGTGTGGTCCTTGCCCAGCAAACACATACTCGTCCGCCCTCGACGCAGGGTGTGTATCCTGCCCAGAGAATTCACAAGCAAAGGATAACAGCAAAGGCATCGGCGATTGTATGTGTAACGCAGGTTACACGCGCAATTCCAGCAATGGGACGCGGTGTGTCTTGTGTATACAAGGGAAATACAAGGCACGCCCCGGGAACGAAGCATGCAGTTTGTGTGAAAGGGGCACGTTTTCTACCGAAACCGGGGCAGATTCCAACACAACGTGCCTGCCCTGTGCAGCGGGCTCCTACTCGATTGACGGGCGCAACACGTGCACGCGCTGTCCCACACATGCAAACTCTTCTGCCAGAAGCACGAGCATTTCGGATTGCATTTGCAACAAGGGATTTTACGGCTCAAATGGAACCGCATGCCGGGCATGTGAACATGGAAAATACAAAGATTCCAATGGCCCAACAGAATGTACATTGTGTGAACCCGGGTCTGCGTTCCAGTCCGATACAGGTGTTGCTGCCACATCTGCGAGTTCGTGTGTAGTGTGTCCACTGAACACATTTTCAAATGAAACGCGCGCCAATTGTGTGAACTGCACTGTAAATTCACAGTCACGGAACAGCAGCAGTCACGCGGAGACCTGTTTGTGCAATGTTGGGTACACGGGAAACCACACACTTGGGTGCACGGCGTGTGCCGCTGGCAAGTACAAAAATATACCAGGGCCACAAAAGTGTGTCAACTGTCAGGCTGCGCTGCAATCTGCCACGGGCCAGTCAACATGCGGTACATGTGCCCAGGGTAAATACGTAGGGCCTGATCAAAAACGATGTTTTTCATGCCCAAATAATTCGTTTTCGGATGTCCCCGACAATGATGACATTGACGACTGTTTTTGCAATATCGGATATCAAGGTGCAAACGGAACCAATTGCACCGCGTGTGTGGCGGGAAAATACAAGCATGTTGTTGGGGACGCCAACTGCACGACGTGTGCACCGGGCAAAGTGTCGACGAGCACCAGCGCCACCACCGAAGGCACCTGCACAGTTTGCCCCGCTGGAAAGTATGCGAATGAAGCGAGCACGGCGTGCGTGGATTGCCCGACGCATAGCAATTCGCCAGTAAGCGCGTCGCAAGTTGAGCAGTGTGTGTGCAATGCCGGGTACACGGGGCAAAATGGCACATTGTGCGAGGCTTGCAGTTCCGGTAAATACAAGCATGTGCTTGGGGACGCAAATTGCACAATCTGCCCCGTCGGCAAGGTATCCGCGAGTACCGGTGCCATCACAGAAGACAACTGCACCGTTTGCCCCGCTGGAAACTATGCGAATGAAGCGAGCACGGCGTGCGTGGATTGCTCGGCGAATAGCTTTTCGCCAGTAGGCGCATCGAAAATTCAGCAGTGTGTGTGCAATGCCGGGTACACGGGCAGCGACGGAGGGTCATGTTCGCCCTGTGCGCATGGAAAGTATAAGCAGGCAACGGGAAATGAAACATGCATGTATTGTGCACCAGGCCGCACAACAGCGCGCATGGCTTCCAACAAGACGGAGGATTGCGTGGCATGTGAAGCAGGAAAATACAGCCATAAAGCGATGGACGAACAAAAGTGCATGGAATGTCCAGAAAATGCTTCCTCGATACTGGGAAGTGAGGGAAATTTATCATGTATTTGTAACATTGGACACACGGGGCCAAACGGCACTGCCTGTGCTGCATGCCATGTGGGCAAGTATAAGAGTACCACCGGACCACAAGCGTGCACCTTTTGCAGACCCGGTTTCCGGGGCACACGGGTAGCGGGGGTAAGTGACACCGAGTGCGAGGAGTGTAAACATGGCACTTATTCGATCAGCAATCGGAGTTTCTGCCAGGCGTGCCCAGCACATTCAAATTCCTCTGCACGCAGCATTGCACGCGACAATTGCACATGCCATATAGGTCACGAACAGATTACTGGAGGCGACTGCTCGCCTTGTTTACAAGGCAAGTACAAGAATGTCTCAGGAAACCAAGAATGCGATGAATGTGTAGACGGTGGCTTTTCGCTCGCAGGGGCGTCGACCTGCACATCTTGCGCTGCGGGCAAGTACTTGGAATGGGATGCAAAAAATTGCACAAATTGTCCCGCCAATTCGTACAGTCCGGGCGGTGGAGAAAAAATCCTTGATTGCCTCTGCAATGCTGGATATGGGTTTAATGCGAACGAGACATGCACACCGTGTGGTTACGGAACATATAAAACAGAGCTGGCGAACGCGAACTGTACAGTATGCCCCGTGGGTTCTGTGTTACCAAATAATGGTGCAACGGCAAATCTGTGTACTTCGTGTCCAAACGCAACGTACACAAGCGAGAATCGGTCGGTGTGCATACCGTGCTTTGCACACAGCACGTCGCGGGCAAACAGTTCGGGGGTAGAATCTTGCAAATGTAAGGCAGGTTATTATAACGAAAGGGAAGGTGTGTGCGGTGTATGCGCAGCAGGAAAATACAACAGCGAACAACACGCAACTGCTTGCACACTCTGCCCGTCAGACACGTACAGTCGAAATGTCGTTGGCAGCACGACTCAAGACGAATGCTTGCAGTGTCATGATAATAGCATCAGCGGCATGGGTAGTGTGGGGAAGGAAAATTGTTTATGCAATGCCGGCTTCTCTGAAAACCAGGAATCAGAATGCAGTCCATGCCCTCGCGGAACGTACAAAAACGAGTCGGGAAACGCAGCGTGTGACATATGCCCCGCAAACTCATACACGGATCGGGAAAACAGTGCTATGCATTGCGATTTCTGTGGTGCAGGGGCAACGTCGCTCGAGAAAAGTGTGGGTTCAAGTTCCTGCAACTGTGCGCCTGGACACGGTTCAAGTGTCAATGGGTGTGTGCAGTGCACAAAAGGCAAATACAAATCGTGGACGAGAAACTCACAGTGTTCCGATTGTTTGCCCGGACACTACATGCCCGATGCTGGGGCAGAAATCTGCACAAAATGCCCCGAAAAACAATGGGCAGATATTGGCAGCGACAGTTTGGACGACTGCACGTGCATGGATTTGAACCTAGTTGGTGGTTTCTGTGAGTCACCTGTGCTGCGAACCTTTGACGCTGTTATTGAAATTTCACAACCTCTCTTTATTGAACAAGAATTAATATTTATAAAGTCATTATACGCCATAATTTCACATCCAGACGACGTGTTTATTAGGATTCAGCGAACTTCATCACCTGCGCGTCGTTTGTTCGCCGAATCCCTCGACTCTTTCCACTGCTCGATAACCTGCGAATGCACGACAGAACCGATTTGCACGCAAACCATTCCCGAAATACAATCTTATGTCGGTCTCAACGGAACTCAAAATGACTCGGACGTCCGAGCACGTTTCATTTACAGTCCTGCACTGGTTCCAAAGCAAATTGGGTACTCGTCATCGTTTGGTCCCGAATTCGATTTTCCGCAGCAATATCCCGGCGAGCGAACATTGTGGCAGCGTTTCGGTCCATTTGTGGCCATGGCCGTGGGCATTTTTTCCGTCTGCTGTATATGCGTTGCATTTGTGTACTTTCAAATGTGTTATGTATTCATTCCTTCTGAAAGCATGGCATCGCATGGCGAATACACACAAACGGGGCAAGACGAAAATGCTCCGAATCCCGCGTACCAATATTACGCTGTCAATCCCTATTCCATTCCAGCATAATGTAATAAACCACACTGGTCCGCTGTTATGAAGCCATTATCGTTTTTGAGGTGGCTATCTGCATTCCAGAAAATGCATCCACCCTTGTTTTGTTTCGTTATCAAACGTCTTCACAATCTCAAAAATAGTGCACAGCGTCTGTGGCAACCCCTCCAAGATGTTGGTTTCATTTAACACATTCAGCACGTGCCAGAGGCAGTCCGTGTCGTTTGCGCGCCTGAGACAATTGTGCAAATAAGCTCCTCCTTCCTTTTCGTGTCCTTGTCGAATTTTGGCGATGGACAATAAGAACAAGCCAATGATGCTAAGAAAATTGTCGTGTGCATCCCATTGTTCCTTCCCTTTGTGTATATTTTTCATATTCACAACTAGTGCGATTGTAGCGTTATAGTCGTTTTGCTTGAGAAACTGCTTCGCGAGATTGTATTGTGTGAACATCGGGATAAAAGTGTCCTTTCGCATTATTGTGAATTGCCTTTTTAGACACTGGATCATTCGTTGTAAACCCTCCTTTGGGCGCCCAGTATCACAGCAATGAATGCCCGCGATCAGCTCAAACAAGTAAACATTCTTGTCGGATATGTCATGCTGATACAAACGACAATATTGGATTCCAATCTGCCGTTGAAACGTTGCAGAATACGCGCACTTGCATGTGGTGCAGGTGTCCAGGCGGTTAAAGTCTTCAGAGTCATCCGACATTTGTTTGATAAACTTTGCAACACACTCTGGATGCAAGAACACTGATTTTCCATTGTCTAGGCATGCGCACCCAGATGAGTACAAATCCCCAGACGATTCCAAGCACCACGCACAACACTGCATCATGTGCCGTGATTTCCAGCGGCAATAGTTCGCGATGCACTTTATACTGGTTGCAAAACCAAAATAGATTTGAACAGTTGATTGTATGTGTTGACTAATTGCTATTTTCATATATATATGTATTTTATTTTTTTATTCAGGAATGATGGCCGCACGTGCAACTGTGGTTGGGAGTACGATTGGGACAAAGATCCCACCGGATGCCTCGAATTTTGAAAGTCACATGCGGTCAAGCTATGAGCCGCTGCATCCAGGCCCGATGCAGAACAACATGCCAGGGATTCCCGAGTCGTCTCTAGACCCTTATGCACAGGATGCCCTGCACCGTTCGCAACTGCCGGAATCGCCGTGGATGCACAGTGATCAGCCGCAGCCACCAGCACCGGCCTATGGCCCATCACACGCTACACCGTTTGCACCTGCATACATACAACCTTCCGTACCGCCATGGCAAATGCCAAGGTCGCAAGCCCCGAGAACATCGCCTTACGAACCGCCATGGCCAATGCCGAGGTCGTATGCACCGAAACCATCGCCTCCCGGACCGTCATGGAAAGGACCAAATCCGCCGCCTGCGAGGCCGCAATGGCAAGCCCCAAATCCGCCGCATGCGAGACCGCAATGGCAAGCACCGAATTCGTCGCCTGTTACACCGCCATGGCAAGTGCCGGGATCACAAGCGGTGAAAACGTCGCCTCCGGGACCGCCAAGACAGGGCGGGATGCAGGTGCCACAAGGACAACCGCAATGGCGGCAAAGGCCATCTCCGCCATCTTCGCAACCCGGGCCCCCGCCGTTTCCGATGCAAGCGCCGCCGCCGACTGCATATCCACCGGGAATGGCGTACGCGCCGAGCTATCCAATGCCCCCAGCAACCCCCTCCACACCAGTCTGGCAGAATTCGCGCAATTTTTCGCACCACGAGCCCTCGCGGAAATGTGTGTGTTGTGAAATGCGGAAACACGGCACTCTTTGAACCGCTATTGTAGACACGCTACACGGGGAGCTAAGTCCAACAAAAGGTGTGGTAGGTTGAATATGTTGAAAACAACATGAGTACTGAAAAATCCGATAGCCCTGACCGGCTGTGAGCGCTTTTCTGATATCGCGTTTAGTATGGTGATTATTAGTACCGGCGCCGAAGCGTTGAGATTTCTGTTGACCTTACCACCCGGTGTAGTGGGATCGGGGTCGAAAATTTTCATTTTGCACTGAATAAATCAAAAATTTTCTATATGTGACTCATTCAAGTATGGAAAGTACTTGTGCAGTATCGGCCGCACTTGGTCGAAACCGTTGATCACATCTTGGTAAGTACGGCCCCCGGTAACAATTATTCTGGAGGATTTGAAGACTAACAATACAATAGGTGAATTTTGGGGTCGAAAAATGAGACCAGGAAAAATTTTGGGCTGGTATGTGCACAGGTTGTTGTGTTCCATGTACATTTGATACACGTCCAACGTGCAACTTGCGGGAACGCGTACATTACACACGATGTTTTGAATCAGATGCTGGTCGTAATAAAGTCGAGAAAGCTTGTGTATGCTCTGCATTTCCTGAATGACCTGTCGACAGGCACAAATGGCCATTTGCTGACTAACAGACCCAGTGACGACGAGTTTGCCTGCACGTAAACAGTAGAACATTCAGAGAAAGCGGAAGTCAGAACTGCACGCAAGGTCCCAGCGACCGCAAAGCACGCCGGGGCTGTTGGAGTTCACCAGAGGAAAAAAGAAGTGCGGTGATCTTCGGATTTGCGATGCGTATGGTAATTGCAGCAAAGCGCTTTCGGTCGTAAGAACTATTCCGAAAGGACTGTGCAATGACTTCAAGGTCAATTTTGGGCATGTTGGTTCTGACGTGCACGGTGCTAACAATGTTGTGTGTGCATGGACGGGTATGGGGCTTGTTTGTCTTTTTTACACAGGAAAACTTATTGTTCAAGACAAACGTAAGGGCTTGTAAGCAGTCATTTTCTGTCATTTCTAGATAATTATGCAGACGTCTGATGTGTTTAAAATTGACATGGCATTTGTCTTTTGTAGCGTGGTAGAGTCTTTTATGCGACGACATGTATTGATAAAGGAAAGCGCGACGCTCAAGTACTATATATATGTATATCTTACTTTTATATGGACTCTGTACCGCGCAATTGCAATGTTGGATCCCGCAATAATATTCTTGCTCGCAATTTGCAGCAGTTATATGTTGGGAAGTTTTGTTTCAGTGTTGTCCACCATTTTTACATTTCTCGTTGCTGTGATATTTCGGCTCCAAAAACTAAAAGTGATGATGGAATTTGAGATTCCGCAATATCTTGTGGTATTTATTACTGGCATCGTGACCATGGTGTCGCAGGTTGTGTGGGTAATCTCCAGTGTATTCTTTTACGCACTCCCCTTTGTGATTATTTGCACCTTACTGTCGTTGGTCCACATGAACCACGAGTTAATTGTCGGGAGAGTGATCCAGGTCTACAACTCGAACATTTCGGAGTCCACGGCGCTAGTTTTTTTTCGACAGGGACTGTTATTGGTCAAAATATTTGCAGAAAGCGTGCTGCCGATGTACAATTTTCTGCTCAACTTGATCAGCACAGGGGGCATGGAGGTGTTAAACGTGATATTCGGCAACACACAAATGACCCAGCGCATTATGCAGCTTGCACTGTCGGTGTTCAACATGGGCTTTGAGGTTTTCCGGGCTCTCGGAACGTGGAAGCTGGAAAATATTTCTCGATGCGGGTCGATGGCGATGGACGAGATCAATGCGGGTATCACAGAAAATGACTATTGCCTGCATTACATTGACGGAACGCGTGCGTTGTCGTTGGCAACCGTTGAGGAGCGGTACCAGGAAATCGGCGTGGAATTTCAATCTATTGTGACGATTTTGTGTCCCTCTATTGCGCCCGTGGTGGTAGTAATGTTGTACCCACTGATCGACGTGGTAGCAATTCGCATTCTGGAAAACGTGGGCAACTTGATTTTGGCGCTTGGATTTACCATGTGGGACGTAACCGCGCTTCGCTGCAAGATTGCAAAAGAATCCCCACCCGACAAAGGCTATGCGCGAACGAGCTTGTGTATACTGGACGTTGGGCCGTTATTCGAGATTGCTAAGCTTGCGGTGTCCAACCTTGGCGTGCTGGTAGATAACTGGCTGCAGCACGCGGTGGAATTTGTGATACGGTTTTTCTACGTCACGGAAGACCTGCAGTCGGCAGGCAATGGCGGCGTTGCCCGGGTGTCGGAGCTACAAAAAAAGTTTCCGGGGCATGTTTCGACGCGGGCGCTGGTTTTGGCGTCTTCCTTGTACGTGGTCACGGACGGAAAGGTCATGCACGTATATGATGAGTATGCGGTGGCGACACCGGTGTTTGAGGTTGTCATTCAACCGGCGATCGAGCCTAGGTACGGCGTGGCGCCGGTGACGCACTTGGAAAACGAGCTCTTTGATAATGGCAGAGCAAACTACGAAACAGGCGTTTTTGGGTGCTCGTGTTCAGACACAAACCAACAAGTCCAGATTTCGTGCAGGGTTGCCCATGCGCGCAAAATGTCGGACGTCGACCAGGCCCCACAGTCAGATGCAATCCAGGTCTTTTTTCAGAATCCGTGGACGGCTGGCATTTTGCGCAGTTGCCAGAACGTGATGATCCACGTGCAACCGCTTCGCTTTGAAGAGCGTTTTGTCGGCCCAGACCGCACACTCGACAACTTGTGGGAGGCGGAAAACGACGAGTTGCTGCAAACCGAATGCCTGAAAAATTGGAAAGAATGCTCAAGCGCGGATGCCGTCATTTACGTCCAGCCGATTTGCACGGAAAACATGCTTGGAACGGCCCTCTGTATAGATCATTTTGAAGCCTCGTGCTTCCCATACTGCATTGGCTACCACCAGCGCGGCGTCGGGGTCATGCCCATTACGCTCTTCAAGAAACGCGCACTCACAGACGGTGTTTTCCTGGCCAATATGGATTGTTCGACGGAACTACCCACCATCGACACATCACAGAACGTGCAGGCCATAACGGGGTATGCCTCTGCGGGCACGGTGACCGACACGCGCATGCAGGCTGTAAAACAGGCGCGGAACGCGTTTTGTTACCGCGCCACAAACGCGGGGACCGTGCTGCAAGAGCCCGTGGACCTGAGCGGGTTTGAGGTACCAGAGCGAGGTGATTCGGTGTTCTTCATTATCAATGGGCAGGCCACCCTATTTGCCGGAAACCTTATTGTCAGTGCAGTCAATCCCGTGCAAACAAACGGGCAGCTTGAGCACTCGGGCAGCATCGACCTGAGCATGACTGCTTACAACAACTTTTATCAGCTCAAGCGCGATCTGACTGGAATTCCGGTCATGAAAATGCGCGAGGCACAGAAACTGGGCACGTACGCGGGTCGCCTTTTCGTGCCCGAAGATTCCATCGACTCACGTGTTGCACGCATCATTACCGTCGGTGCGCAAGTTGCAAATGGATTCGTGTACGCGGTGAATCCAAGCAATCTTTTTTTGAAAACAACGCGAATCAAGGGCACTGCCATAATCCAGCAAAATAGCTTTATACCGACCCGCATTTTTCTTGCCAAGCCGCGCCTCATGTGCACAAAGGCGAGGCACTTGTACCACGAGTTTTCTGAGCAACCTGTGTATGTAAACTGTCTTCCAAACGTCATCCGCAAAATCGACTTGAGGGCCGACACTGTAGAGGACGGGACAGATGCGGATGACTTTATACAATATGCAGAGAACATGGACACGGTGGCGGACAAAATCGTCAATTATTACGTCGAAAACATCCAAATGCTGGATAGTGTGAATGTACTCATCACCACGGTAAGCGGCAAGTACAACGATTGGCCCGAAGCGTTCGACGGGACCGAAACGTGCAAGGTCTGCAGCCACGTGCACTACTATCTCAACACGAAAACTTTGCGCATACGCAAGCACCACGCATGGCCAACGCCCTCGCTACAAAAACAATACTTCATACCGCGGTTCGGCACGCTTGCCGCCAAGATGTCGTCGTACTGGCTCACGATCACAAGTACGATCGCAAACAAATACCTGTTGAATTTTATGGGGTTGCTTGAAGAAATTTTTCGAAACGACTTGAACACCCAGCACAACCAGGCGCAACTGTGCGTGTACGCACTGCGACACTCTGCGTACGAGAATTGCCAGATTCAACCCCTTTCTGTGCAGGGCGCGTACAGTGCGTTTGTAGAGTGGGAACTCGAAGTTGCCAGATTCGGCACCCAGCTCGTCATGTGGTTTGAAATGTTTACGGGGGTACCGACAACATTCGGATCCCAGGCCGAGCATGCGTTTTCGATCGGGCTCGAGCAAGACGCGGGCTTGATCCGCTCTGCAGGTGGGGGCGTGGCGACGGCAATTCGCGGCGTGAGTACGGGTACACTGGCTGCCATGTCGACTTCGATGCACGCCGCATTCTTTGTGTACGAGGACTTGATGCTCGAGTTTGTGCGGCGATACTTGATGCTCTTTTCAAACACCGACAATTCGGCGGACGATGTGTTTTACATATTTGTGCTCGTCTTGTATGAGGCAATTGAAGGCGCGAACAACCCGTTTGATGTGAAAATAGCGTCGCAGGGCACGCTCGTCTGTCGCAACATTGGATCTTTGCTGGGTGAGAGCATCGACAAGCCACTCGGGTCGTTTATCTTCCACTCGTGTGTCTCGGGGTTTCTGTTTCCAAAGGCAGTCATCCGATACTTGTCCAGTGTCATGATCCTTTTTCCAGCATCGCGCTGCATTTGCCTGGAATCAGATGCGCAACGCATCTCGGGAATCGATCTCTCCATGCACCGCTGCTATCGCCTGCTCCCGCCAAACCTCAAGCACGAGCTGCAGAATCAACAAAGGGGCGTGGCAAACACGTGCGCCAAAAGCATCCAAGTGTTGGAGCAGGCCATGTACCAAGCGCCTGTCGAATTTTGGGGCCGTTTGGATCGCGCAATCACGAGCGTCCGCGGCATTCCCAATCAACTGGCAGAGTGGTTTTCAATTCCGTTGTTTTTGGGCATGGAATGTGGGGATATTCAAAACACCGCGGACAGTCTGGTGCTACTACCGAAGCCAATGTCCGAATTCCGACGCTGTGCCTTTACTGCCACTTGCTTCGACAAATGCCGAAACCAGCTCGACGATTTTTATAATCTTTTCAACGAGAAAATGAACCCCAGTGTGCCGAACACGCGCGTCACACTGAATGTACCGGTGCAACTACCGCCCGTGAAAGTTGGGTGGAAGGTGGTTGCAGTGGAAAACTATGGCAGTATTTTTATGGGCAATTGCATGAACACCATTGCCATGCTGCTGTTCCGCACCAGTGGTGGTCGGAACGAGTGGAAATTTTTGGCATACTGCCACGTGCGTCAAAATTTTGTGTTCGAATTGGTGTACGAGATTTCGCTCACCGAGTACATACCCATGCACGTGCAGATGTTTGGTGCGGCATCCGACGCACCCGCACCTGAAATTCGTGACATACGTTTTGTGCCGCCCGATGCAAATCAGATACCCATACTATTCCTGGTGTATGATGCGGAGAGTACCATTAAACAGCATGTCTATGAGCTCAGAATTGATACCACGACGCGCAGTGGTGAGTGGCAACTCTTGTTTAATTCGCTTTTATTCACAATGGAACCTAATATGGGTGGGTGTCAACAACAAAAACAACGCATCATACAGATGGATTCTATGGTCCACACAGTAAACGAGATTTCAATGGATATTTACACCCAAAAGCACACAGAAGAACTATCACGCGAAGGGCAGCCATACGCAACACATTCCAACAAAATTCTCCAGTTTTTTGTGCTTCCCACCATGGGTGGCTACAACATGTTTTTAAAGGTTGAAATCGTGTATTCCCGAGTACAAGACGGAATTCCCGACCCGGAACCAAGTCACATGGTTCTCTACTACCGCATCACACGAATTTTGTCAGCCTCGGGGAGCGTGGAATGCACAACACTGAAAAATACACAGAGTACCGAGCCGGGCGAGACAAACGTCTTGCGTATTTTTTCACTCGCCAACGTGGCAAAGGCAATCTTGTGGGCACCCGACAATATGTTTGTGTTCATCCACAAGAATAGTAAAGGCGTTATTCAGCTCACATCACACCAATTCATCACGTCGTCGGACTCCAATGAGAAAGAGGACTCGTTTTACACCAACGCACCACAAAATGCCTTATTCGAAGACAAAGTATTTACGCAAGGCTCTTCGGTGGTAGAAAGTATGCTCCATTACGGCTTGCCAAATTTTAAAAGCAAGTACAACACGCGCCCCATTTTCAGTGCGCATGTTTTTGCATATGGCGGTGAGAAGGCTGTGATGAATCCCATTCTACAGGCTGACATGAGCGTGCTTAACGCGGAGGATGTCTACTTTTCTGTGCACAGCCTCCAGGTGTCTGCAAAGGGCACGTACTCGTTTGTCCTGCATAGCCATACAGACTCGTCGGAAATTTCGGTGAAAGAAACTTGCACACACGTAAATTGTGGAAATTGCAACAGTGAGGACCTCCGCCAGCTGTGCTACATTGCTGAGCGCTGCACCCTGCGCCGTTGCGTGGGAACGCTTCTGGACACTAACAATGCATTTTGCGCGAGTGGCGCTTTCATGACCTATGCATTGGAATTTATGAGCGAGCAGGACAGTAGTGTTTTTTACATTGTCACGGAAGTGCTGATTGCTGCAGTGCGCTCTTCGGTCGGTCTTGTTAACCAGCAACAGCCCTTCGATATTATTAGCATGTCAAACTATTACAACACCAATTTATGCAAGGTCAAGGATGTGATAATGTCTGCTTCTGCACTGCTGCCCTCGTTCTTGTACACCTTGTATCGTATGGCCCAGCACGCAATGCAGGCGTTTACCGGCGCTGTGTTTTCGCAACTGCGTTTTTGGCAAACTCAAGTCATCGAAGTCGAGCCAGCAGATCTAAAGGGTGCATCAATGGCCACGCGCGTTGTCACGCAGCTCATTGCCCAGGTGCTGATGGGTGTCATTTTTCTTTTCCTGCGCGACGGGGACATTTTTCTGTGTGCTTCCACCGAGCTCATGGAGTTTCTCGAGGGGTTTGACATTGAATTTGTACGCGGTATCAACGCAAACATTGTGCGCAACATGGGCACTTTAAATGTGGATACCGCAACGCACGGGGATGTGGACATTTGCGACGTTGGCTTCAAGGGAGATTCGTCCACGAGCGGGTACAGTATGGAAACAGACGAATTGCGCACGATTGCGCGCCTGCGCGGCACGTTGAGTCCGAACACACTGGCAAACACAATGCAATCGCAAGGACTGGCGCTCTCCGACCTCAAGAATGCATTTGACAATTTTGCGGGCATGAAGTCCACTGTGCAGCGACTATATGCGCGATTAAAGTGGTCCAATTTGCTAAAGTATATTATAGGCATTACGTTTGCCTTTTCCGATCTGATGGTGTACGCCAACCTCGATGCCTGTGTCATTAATGATTTGCAGTTTACGAATGTGTTTTTTTGCGCGTGTGGAGACGTAGCGTATGCAATTCCACCACACAAGGCCGAGCACAGCCACGGGTGGTGCACTGGAGTTTTGCGGATGAAAACATACGGCGGTGATACCGTGTACATTTACAACCCATACTCATATGCCTACTTACAGAACGCGCTCGAGTCCTATGCGCAAATGGTGCAAAATGGCGTGGAAAATGACGAACTGGAACGCGCGCGCGAGAGCCTGTACACCGTAAACTTTGCACAAATATCTTCCAACAAATACAAAGTTCCGCCCTTGAGTATTCTCATGACCTGTCGCAATAACTACTGGCATAAAACGTGGGACAGGGGTGTATTTGCGGGGTTTTCCACTGATGTACGATTCACGCCCAGTTCAGACAGTCTACATGCTCAAGTCATGTCGGGATTCGTGGAGACGAGTGCCTCAAGCGTGGGCCACGCAGATACAGTCAAGAATTGTCTACGCTTCGGACCGACTGTCAACACGGCCACCGCGTGCACTGAGCTCATGTTCTCAACAATGTCCTCCTATTTTATGTATACGGAAACTGTCGGAATCACCGCGGCCACGGGGAACGATGCATGTGGGTATCTCAGCAACGCAAATACACCAAAAGCATGCAGGGCAACCGACGCGCTCAGCTCCTCCTGTCGCACTGCCAGCACTCTTGAAGAACGCTGTCGACATGGGCAAAACGAAGTCACTATCAACAACATGGCGTACGTAAATCTGGTCAACAATTTTCCGATTGAAAACCACAAATACAATGCGGCTGTTATTCAGGAAGCACGCACAAATTTGCGGGAGTGCACCAGGGATGGATTTGTCATTCCGTGGCGCAACAAGCTGTTTGAGACGAGCCAGAACGCTAATGAAAAAGAGAGGTTTGACGAGGCATTGGATGTTCACTTGAAATTAAAACTTATTTCGAACGAAGGTGATGTACTGCACAATTACGCAGACTGTGTCATGTTGGGCCCGGACACTCGCCGACATCTTTTGCCCGTGGATACTGACGCAGATGCGCAAATTGAAAATTTGCTGTACGAAAAGCTCGGTGGCACCAACAGCACGTGTCCGACGAGAACTGTGTTTGATACGAATGCCAAGCCTGTCCTGTCGGAGACTCTGCAGACCTGCGGCACTTCCGCGCGCATCAGTGTCATCAAGCACATGCAGGATAAAATGACCGGGGACAATTTTGAACGGCTCAAGGCCGACATTCGGAACGTGTTGATCGACAATGTGTTGCACGTGGAGAATGAAAATTCATACACGAGCCTGCAAAACGCAGAACTTCCCGGAAAGCACGAAAAGACGTGGACCGACATTTTTCAAACAACAGACGTAGATTTGGTGTTAGAGTCGTTGACAAACATAACGGTAAGTGTCCTGCATGTCATTTTCAGAGTGCCTCGAACAGTGCCTGAAACATGGCATTATCACGCACGTTTGGTCCCGTTGCATAGCCTTGCAGCTGCTCCAAAAGTGTATCGTCACTCACGCGTGTCAAGTGTGGATTTTTGTCTAGAATGTGATTATAGATTTCTTGTAGCAAAATCACCATGTGCCAGAACATGCGCGGGGGCACCCTATCGTAGTTGCTTAAGGCGTGACATGGTGGGGGGCATATTTCGCCACTAGAACTGCCTTGTTTGTCCAGGCGATCTATCAAAAACCTCTGCATCCTAGTGTGTAAAGTGGACATTTGTTCGGTTGAATCAACCTTTATATACATACAAGTCGGCCTGACTATGATTTATGCCATTGTGCAGTTTTGGACACGCTATCAAACGGCCGAGATGCAAACACGGCTACAAAATTACCCACTGCAAAAACCACTGCGCGAAAATATGGACGTCCAGTATCCGTTTCAAGGTGTGATGACCGGTTCTGACCGCAACTATGAGTTTCCGCTCACCCGCTCCGAGGAGCCGCTGACCCTGGCGGCGGAGTGTCACATGCAGCTGCGGACGAGTATGCTCTCGCATGAACTCGAGGATGCAACATTTTCCGGAACCAATGACACATATGTGACATTTAAGAAACTGAAAAGCATGCTCGCGCAACAACAAGAGTGGAGGCCTCTGCACAAGGCGCATGCAAATGCGAGCCGGCACAATCAAGACACGCGAGAAAGGTTTGTTGCGGACTTGTTCCATCAGTCAGAAAGTGCAAATGTGCTGGATCTCCTGTATGACATTCGATTTGTCTCGGAAATGTCGCAGTTTTGTCCAGACCCCTTGAGAATGTCCAGTTCCCGGCAAAAACTGTATAATGGGCATCAATCCGTTGAATTGCAAGTTCAGGAGCGGTTGAGTGAGAGGTTGCAGAGTGAAGGTGCGGAAAATTTAAAGGGATACGATTTTGAATATGACAACAAGGTACTCGGAAACTTTGACATGTTGTGTCCATGTTCTAATGCAGACATGCTCGCGGGGGACACATGCAGCATTGATAAAGCAGTGTGCGCCATTCTATCTTTGGACGAAAGACAATGCTTTGACCAAGCGTGCGGAGAAAGCGTACTGCCTACTGCCACCAACGTGACCTACGAAGTCACTCAGTTGTGCACGCTTGCCTACATACGGGATTTTCTGAGTATGCATGCACAGACACTGCACACGCACGGTTTCGTCTGCGACTCTTTCTTGCCGTCCAACTTGTGGGGCCTGGATTTCGAATCAGTCGACATTCCGAATTATTACTCACACATCGTGCTGAAGAACGGCATCTCAGTGCAAGATGTGATACACGCCAAACAGAGGGCTGCGAGACATTTGCATGAAGGTCGCCGGCTGGTAAACTTTTCTTCGTTCACGGATCCAGATTATACTACAGCACGTAATATTTTGTGTGAAACCCAAGAATTCGATGGCGAATTTCTGGCCAAGTATGCATTTCCTGCCGTGTCCTTCTTGCGCGAGTCAAAAGCAGTGGTAACCTGTACAGCTTACATCATGGAGCACGGTTATGGCGATTTTTTGGAGGCCTTGGGCGCGGACCAAAACATGCAAGTCGAGTTTGAGGACGTTGTTGAGCTTGCGCGGGGGCGTGCCGAGAAGCTGAAATCACAGTGTGCTTCCCTGTTAAAACGCCTTGAAACATGTCGAATTTCCGGCGCCTACGACGAGACAATTGTGCGCGACACCAGCACCAAAGCACGTGAAAGGTCTTGCTGTGAAAATGTTAACGTTGTCATCTCGCCCGAGCTCAACGCAGACTCCGCGGCCACCTACTGCATCAAACACGAATGCACCGTTGCGTTAATGCTGAATCCCGTACAGTACTTTGACCTTCAGCAGTGTGAACAAACGGACACACAGAGTTACCTGCTGCACCCCGCGTGCCGGCGCGTGGGAATGCGCTGTCCATTCACGTACGAACCCGAGTATGGTGACGAGTTTTCATTCCTACCCGCACCCTGCTTGGTAATCAGGCACGCGCTAAACGGTGCGAATGAATTAGAGGGCACTCTGCCCGTGTTTTATGATCCAGTCTTGTGTGTATCATCCGGCGCTGACATTCAGAATCCGATCGTCATGTACAAATCGTGGTTCCAAGACCACTGTCGCATACACACGGCGTTGGAGCTCTTGAGCTTGGTGCACGAAGAGCAGACCGGAGTGCACGACTTGCCGCGCTTGAGTTCCAAGTACGTGACCGCTGTGCTCCAAAACCAACAATCCGCTTTGCGCACAGGGTTTTTTTCGACGAGCTCGAACGAAGATTGGTGGGAACCACGAAACAAGACGGGGGCATGGTCCCCGATGCCCACAATTCCATACTGGCCTGCAGGTTGGGAGGGAGCGCCACATGGGGAACTGTTGACAGATGACACGGCCCCGGCAAGCGGACTGACTTTTTCAACCTACATGGCGTTTATCGAAGACGCTGAACAGCCGCATTTTGCTGTGCTTCCAAATCATCTTCGATTTGAAAATTATTCCACACTATTGTACGGAAGCAGCGGGTTTTGCAGGGAGCCAACGTGGGGAATGCCAATGGAGCTGATGAACCTGAACCAAATTTGCCTCGTAGAACATGACACAAATCAGGCAGAAGAAACACTTTGCACGCAGTCCTCCAGCGTGAATCTGGGGGGAACCATGCATGAAAGTCTCGGTCATTGGTGGGGATTGTTGTTTCCGTTTTTAACCGATGATTTTGCGGTTCTGGACGCCACCAGTGAGCTGGCAGCTGGAAATCTGTTTGAGCTTGACTATGACAAATCGTTTGTGGTACCTGAACACGGACAGGCACTGCAGAGTGTCGTCGAAATGTACTGTCAAGACGATTTCAGCGTGCACAACGACGGCCAACACCTCGAACAAACACATTGCTACCACAACAAAGACTGCAAACCCAATCAAGTCTGTACAGGCGATACCGGCGAGTGCACGGAAGTGAAAATTGGCTTTGCAAGTAAAAACACCAAGAAGGTGGACCTTGGTGTGTACTCGAAGAAATGCAAAGGACAAGGAAAACACGGTGCAAGCCCGTACGAAAATGTGCAGGGACTCTTGCAATTACACGGTATGTGTTCCCACAACAATTACGTAAATTATCGTTATTTGTTACAGCGAGCTCGGCACGCTCCAGAGTGCACACGTCACTCGGATGCAAACGCAACATTTTACGAGTGCAAACGGGATCTTGTGTTTTATTGGTTGACTCAAAATCCATTACAATTACCACTCTCCGCTGCCCCGGGTGTAACGGACGACGTCCAAAACGGGGTTGACATCGAAGAAACGATCCGGAAAATGACTGAAAATGGACTGTTTCAGCTCGAGCCTTCCGCGTGTGATTTAGAGTACACCGTAGACTCAGAAGAGTTGCGCTGGTGCACACTGCAACCGACAGACGATGACAAAATCGATGTTCAGAATCCAACGGTTGGAAAATGGATGCGCATGAGCGCGTCCGACAAAGACACGTTTGCCTTCATGGACACTGCAAGTTTGTACGATGAAATAGGCACAGACTATGCCGGCATCTCGGCAAATGATCCCAACACTGAGTTGCTCAAGAACAAACTGCGCTTTTTGGGCATGGACGAAAATGCAATCCAGGTGAACCAATTTCCAGCCACGACCTTAATGAATACATGTGGCGCCTATGGTATTTGTCAAACAGTCCGTCTGCAAGTTGCGGGCAGTCGTGTCACGCGTAAAAGAGATGGCGGCGTAAATGTGAATTCGAATCCGGATTTGAAACTGTGCCATTCGTTTGGGTATTTGGCAGACGGCAAGTGTGTGGGTAATGTAATAGAATGCATGTGTGTGTTGGACAAACACGTAAATGCATTATTTTACGCCATGTATTCCATAGATAAACCAGTAGACTGTGACTTTATACGCCGGCCGGACCCCCCACCGTATTTGACATGGAATCAATCAAACTGGGTGTACACCGTCGAAAAAACAGAAAATGTGCAAAATTTCCTGTACGAAATGTTTTTTTATACCCAGGAGGTGTCACTGGAATCCCACCAGGTCAAAATCGGCGTGTATAAGCAAATTCATCAATGTTGTATTCATGTACAAAATTATTTGGGTAATTTAAATACAATTGAAACATTATATGATGCAAAAATAAATGCAAAGGGGACATTGGATCTCGGACAAGCCACAGAACGTACAGTGCACAAGAGACAGGGCGTCTATCTGTTTTATAAATATGCCGCACACGAAGTACCACTGCTCTGGTTTTTTAAGATGAAGTGCTATTCACTGTTTTTTGAATACAAAATTGAACGTGAAAATTTGTATGACGAATTTATTCCGGTGTCTTCCTTTGACCGCCGTTTGGATTATAGTGATTTTCATGACGAGGCACTCGATTTCAAGCTTGAAAATGTATGGGCAGACGCCACCCTGCGCGCGGATGCGCTGGAGGAAGACAATGTTTTTGACGTCATCAACAAGGCGTTTGGACGTCAGTACCACGAGTTTCTATCTACAAATGGGCATGTTACCTACGCCTTTCGACAACCGAAAAATTTGACATTGGAAAAGCCCGCCTTTGAAGGTGACAAGTACAAAGACGATATGGATTCGTTTGGAGGTAAGGATTTTGTAAAATTATTTGAAGAAATTGCGTATACAGTGCATCACACCCCATTGCCGATACAAGACAAAATTGCGAAATTTCTGAATACAAGTTTGGACCATTGGAAACCGCACTCCGAATACGAAAACCCATTTATTTCGCGCTTTGTACAATCAGAAAGTCTGTATGAAGAAGATATGAAACAACAATTCTCGGGTGAGATGCCCGTCTGGAATCTCATTGACGAAAACCAAGTTTCGTGGTTTGAACTTGCATTTGGAGACATTACAAAAATGAATGTTCAAATCATGTCACCATTTGATAGCGACACGAAAAAACTCGGTAAAAATGACGTGCTTGAGCAGTCTGCAGACGAAGACGAAGACGAACTCCTCTTGAAACTGGCTACGTTTACACTGGATCCACCGAACACCGATTCCACCTCCGACGAATTTGACAGCTTATTGCATGAGACAAACAAACGCTTGTTAAGTCAGTTGATATCCACACCCTTGACAAATCCAGAAGATGTGTTTACGCATGAGAACGAAACGGGCAGCACCGCGTGTATTTACAACCGTCAGTTTTATGAGTCGATGTACCGCGAGGGTGACACATATGGCATTTTCTCTGACTCAGACCCCGAATTTAGCATATATGTCCCATCTCCTCCCAGCCCATGCGAAGAGGGAACACCGGTAAGGACAATGACTATGTGCGGGGATGACGCCAACAAGGATCGAGAGTTTCGGAGCTACAATGCAATCACACAGGATGGCATGCCTTGTAACTTTAATCTTGCAGCCACGAATGCATACGTAGATTTTGACCCTGCCACCATTCCAGCAGGTAACTCGGAGACTGTCCACACAAGCAACTTTGACGCTGACAATAGGGAATTTGTATTTCGGAACCCTGAAGGAGTACAGGATCGTGACCCACATCAACCAAGCGTGGGCGTTGCTGGAGCATTTTATCGCAAGAAGGTTGACGGGAATGGTGCGTCAATCAACCAGCAACGTAGTTTTGCAAACGCAAACGCTATCTGTCACCGACTTGATTTGCATTGTGTCACGCAGAATATTGCGGGCCAAAAAGATAAGTTATGGGAGAAAGAACACGATTGGAAGGACGATACATTTACGCGCATTAAAAACAATGCTTACACACAGGGAACACCTGAATATGTTCGGTCCATGGAATGCAACGACGACGAGGACTGCAAAGCATCGAAAGAAGCATACGCAACAAGGCAGGCATACGATGCTTTTTTGGCAGATCCATTTAAGAATTCAGATAAGTTGTACAAGAACACGTTTACGACCACGACCAATCATCCCATGTCAAAAATTAAGCCGGTCTGTGTACACGTCGAACATATGAGAGAATTGGAAAAAAATGGATTTGACATCAAATATTATAAAATTAATGACGAATTTAAGGATCTAATTCAAGGCGAAGAGCAGGGCTTGGGTATTTTGACCGCAAAAGATCGTCTGTATGCAAAATTGGCGCGATCCACGACCCCGAATTATGGGCCAAAACAGCAGCCAGTTTTTGGACATTTTGAAAAGGAAGATGATCAGGGTGAAAAGAGAAAGGTAATACCAACGCCTGGGTATTCATTTTGCCCGGGACTCTTGCAAAAGGACGAAGACGAGTTTGACCGTTTGCATCATTACAAAATAGTTGATTACACGGCTGTGGGGAAGACTCGATTCAACAATCAGATTTATAACGCCGAAATCAAGAACACAGACTTCAAGATTCGAAAGTTTAAAGTAATGGCAGACCAGATTTATGAGAAACAGTCGAGCAAAACGTTTCATCAAGTAAATTTGAATGAAAATGAGCAGAAGCGGTTAGACGAAGACACATACGATGCAAACTATGAATTCGACGTCACTAATGAAGATGAGTTTAAGAGTCAATTTTCGACATTACTGAAAAAACTCTTGTTTACAAAATTTTCGTTTTCGGAAACTGCAGAGACTGACTTTGATTCTCCTGAACAAATAAACCTTCGCAGCTTTACACCCCGCCTCATTAATCCACTTGTGCATCATCGAGAGGCAAAGGTTAATGTACGCACACGTCGCAGAAGAAAAGCTCAATTGTCTGAGGCGTCAGGAGATAATTACGAATACCTTTCTGGAAGAGAGTTTGCATCGTTCGACAATGAGCTCGGTGATTTTGTTGGTAGTATGTGGCCAGTCTACTTTCCATGGAAAAGGCGCGGAAAAATGAATGCCGACGCCACGAACGCGTGGAAAACATCATGGCAGAATCTTGATTATCTGACGTGTGATATTGAAATGATTTTCAAGAATAACGGGCGAGGACTGTCAAGTGATACTGAGGTTCATAAAACAATTAAGACGTGGTCTAGAGCTGGATGGTGTCCACGATATAGTGGCACAAAATCAAACAAAAAAGCAGACTGTTTGTACGCGGACCAAGATGTACGTTTATTTACGCAGGGCAATCTCCGACTGGCTAAAAACTACGAAACTGCGGAGTTAAATGCATTCAAAAAATACACATGTGTTTCCGACGATTTTGCTCGCCAAAATTCATACTCTGATCGAATTGGTGGTGTGGATTTGTACAGAAATCCCATTAGTCAGATAACTTATAAATGTCCTGTCAACTACCTGAAAAGTACTTGTGTGGAATGCTCAGACGCAGAGCGTGCAGTCTGTGAACCTTGGATTTTTGGAAGTGTTAACACGATAAAAAACCCCAATTTTGCTTTGTCTATGTTTTACGAGACGGAATCTCCAGGTTTAGGCGTGGGTCACAATACGAATTATGATTATTGGGTGAATTGGATACACCAATATATGCAGGACTTTGATGATTTATACTTTATAACCAACACAGAAGTGGATCGTCTCTGGTCAATATTTCCTTGGTTATTAAATCCTTTATACTTTATAACCAACACAGAAAATCCTTTTGTTTCAGAAAATCCTTTTGTTTCAGGCATTGATGATTACTCAAGGCGTTCAAATGAGAGGGATTTTTTCGAGGACATAATATGCGACGAGAGTGCCTTTGGGGATGTTGACTCCACTGATTACTTGACGCCATCAGCTGAAACGATGCAAGGTGTGACACGCAGATGCCGAGGCACTCAGAACATTGCTGGACATCGCAGTGCAGGTTCAGTGGCATGGCCATTTGTGTCAGGATACGACCCTAGTACTGAATTTCCACACGTTGCAAGAATAGGTTGGTATCCATCAGACGCGCAGTTAGAGAATTTTTTGCCTGCCGAAGCCACTCAAGCTGTACGTGAGAAAGTTCGTAAATTCTGGCAATATTATATACAACATGATCACCTTTTCCCATGGCGAGCTGATTTTTTTCCAGACAACGCAGGAAACATTCCACCAGAACGTTTGAAGCAACCTTTTACACTCGACGAAACAGATTACGTACTTTACAATGCACCTGTGACACCTGTGACAGTGGACTTGTCCTCTGCCGCCAGATATTCGTTTGAAATCGGCGCACTCAACTGTAAAAACACGATGCACAACCATTTCAACTATTTGCCAAAAGAGATCACACGTCAAAATCTGATCGCGAATGAGGTGGCTTATGTCATGCGAGGCGACACTAGTGATGTCGTGCGCTTTACGGCAGACGTTGAGACACAAACATCCTCGTTCGACGCATATAAGTTTAGAGATTTTAATTATGATCCGACGGAACGCGATAAGGTGTGTGAATATACACGCCCGCGCTTGGATGCACATGCAGGAAGGTCGAATATTTTTCGCGCACAACGTGCCGGGACGGGTAATCCTCCATCGAATCAACCACGACCATGCAATATTCCTCAAATGGATCGAGCTGAAAATCAATTTGAGATCAACTATTTAGACCTCGCAAATTGCTACGAATTTGACATACACCAAACACCCGATTGGCGACCTTGGTGGACATATTCAGCATGTGACATGGGCCGTGGTATCCTAGACCAGACGACTAATCACTACGCGCTTACAGAGTGGCTGGGGTGGGACATGCCGAAACACTTTACACTGAATTTTCTCACGGATTTTGTGTCTACCTTTGTCAATGCAGTATATGGAGGATATCACGGAAGAATTGACTGGGTCGATTTTGACACAAATGGCGCGGCAGATGCGACATTTTGGGATGAAACTAACCGAGTGACGGACGCGGAACTTAAACATCCGTATCAGAGATCGATGGCCAATCACTTTCAAGAGCGTGACGAATTCTACAAGCATAACGAGATGACATTGGCACCGCGTGAAGCCGGGAAAAAGTTGACGGACTCGACGGACTTTTGGCACTATTTATTCGGTCACCAAATTACCCCACAAGGAGAGGACTGGGTTCCCTTGCAGCTCACGGGTAAATCTCTGGGCAAAAACGACATGAACAGCTTTACACGTTACATCATGCACAATAACGATCAGTGTCACCTTCAAACGAATTCGGACCATGTGTTTACAAAGCCAACAAAGTGGAGTGAAATTGATGGAACCCCTGGGAGGCACATGGTTGCGTGTGCTCCGGACGATACAGACGAATCGTGCCAACCGTTGATTGTGGCTGTAAATATGACAGATCACGCCCACAACCATAATAACAGTGATATCATCGTGGCGTACTCCATTCGAAAAGGCAGTTTTTTTTGCGTGGATGAACACTATAGCGATTTTAAAAACCCAGACCAGCACAACGACAACGTGCATGAAATGCCTTTTTGGGTTGAGGATATTACAGAGCAAAGAAACACACACAAGAAAGGATTGTGGGTAAAACGACCATGCAAGGAATTTGAAGAAAATCGCGACTTTATGCGATTGAGCCGTGGGAATACAATGATGGCCGGTATTTGGAGAAGAGAAGCGAACGAATACAAGTTGATGACCCAAGTCGATGATGAAATGTCGAAGGACTTGCGGAACAGTCAATATGGTCTTAAGCGATTCTTGGGATCCACTGATATTGTGCAGGACCTTAACAATGAATTGGCAAACATTTATGGAAAACACGTATACGAGATTAAAAAAACAGGCGAACAGGACGCGTTAAAGTTTGAGTTGTATCTCAATTACAACCAATTGAAGCTTAAATTAAACACAGAAGATCCGAAGTACCGGCGGGAATACGATAAATACTTTCTCAACAAATCTATCGTTGACAGTTTTTTGAGTATGCAAGCAGAAGATAAGAACCAATACTGTAAAATGTCAGGCCACATTCCACAGCCATTTTGTCCTGGCACGCGGTATGACGCACACAAGACAATTGCTCATCACATCAATGTTGAAGAAAGTTTGATCAAAAATTGTCAGCAAAGCAATCAATTGCACGGAGAGGACACGCCCGCGGAGTTTTATGACAATTTCACGCTGGTGAACAACCTGAAGAACTTCACACGGGAAATATTGAAAAACAGATACGGACTCGACGTGCAACAATTAACACAAAACAAGAATCGCGAATTCAACATTAGCGATTCTGCGTTTTCGTGGCTCGCGGACGGCATTCATGTTTTGGCATCTGCAGCCACTCGCGATCCACACCTGGAATTTCTGAAAAATTTGCTGAGTAAGATAAACTTGCAACAGTCGTGGGATGATATGGCCTCAACGGAAAAAACATGCTATGTTACGCCTTCGAATAAAATTACAGTCGCAAATCCCTGGTTTGGTGGCAATTACACATTTCCGATATGGAGCAAATTTGTGAATCCGCGCACCGGGCAGCCGCATTTGGACGGAAGAGACGCCGATGTCTTGCGCTTTATGACAGGGTTTGACATGTGCACATTGCATCAGTATTCTGGCAGTTCAAAAACTACGGCGGATTATTTTACATGGAGTAGTGTTTGGCCCTGCCACGCATCAGAGTGTCTCCATTATGACAGTGCACAGCGAGTAGCGGGCTTGAATTTAACCGAGTACTTGATTTGCGACGCCTTGAGTATGAATTTTAATGGCACCAATGAAAGTCTGAGGTGGCCCCGCTTCGAACTCTTGCGACGACAAATGGAATCCAGCATGGTGTTTTTCTCCAACAAAGAATATTTTAAGACGTCGACACCAGACCACGACGTGTGCACCCAAATTCCCGACACGCAAACAGAGTGTCACCACCCGCAAACAGTTCTTGGGCGCGATCGCCATCAAACGCGAACTCATTTCACACGCGCCACAAGTCTCACACAACAAAGTATGCATGGCAGAATCCACCCGCAAATTTTTACGTTGTCGACCAACATGAACAAGACGCTGTGGAATTCGAAAACGGTACAAGAGGTCTTAAACACAGTTGCACGGTCAAACAAAGTGTTTACGCTCTTGATGGACCCACTGCAAACCGGTCCCCGGAAAATCCTCCTGGAATTAACCAATCTATTCCATCTGTACGTGAAGACAATACAACTTTCGGACTCACCTCACAATGTGATTCCGCGGTGGCAAGAGCAAGCCTCTGCACAGATGCAGCAAGATGAAGCAAAAATAACCCAAAACAAACTGTACACGGGTGCGAGGAAACAGACAACCAGTGACCAAAACTGGGTGTGTCCCTTACTCAAAATGGACCTGTTTTCGTTCCATGAAGGGCTGTACAGACGACACAAAGAACTGCGGCTTCTGACCCCCGACCCTGTCAAAATGAAAGAAAAATATCCATCATTATCTGGAATGCATCCGATGGTACAGACGGAATATTTGCATGACAAAATTGTGGTAAATCGACGAAAACGCTTCCGACGCTTGGGACCTGCGTTTTTGTTTGAGGACACGGCGAACTCATCTTCGCATTTGCCAACGTGGGAAGCTGCACGTAATCACGTGCTCGATTTGATCAATGAGGTCATTTTGAAACGAGAATGGCTACCGTTTGATGTGCATCGAGGCAGTGTTTTAAGACACGCGGCGCCAGATTGGCCAAACTTGGGCAAGACCATGCGCTCTAATGAAACCCACACGCCATTGGCATCGGACAAAATCAATTTGCTCCCCCTCAATTTTTCGCAGTACAAAGTCAAAATGGGTAAAAACAAACAGGATGACTCCCATGCGTTTCAAAACACACACGCAGTGGGCGGCGATTGTTTCCGCAACAGCACCATTGTGTTTAACCAGTCAGAGTTGGAAGCAGTGCTAAGTTATGACCTTTGCTACCAAACCTTGCAACATCCTGGGTTCTTAAAGTGCAGTAAGGCCGGGGACCGCGCATACACTTTTTTGCCGATACGCCGACGGGATCCTATGATCAGCCGCAAGACGACGAATATCCAGGCCTTGTTTGCAACCCCGATGGTAAAGCCCCCGCAAAAAGTTCACACCAAACTGTACGCGCGCAAAGGGCAAGCCGGAGAGCGCATGAAATACAACGAGCTCAGCTTGTCGTCGCGCACGCGCTTGTCGCCCAAGTATCGGATGTGGATGCGTCTGCGTGAGTTCAAGCCGACCACACACATGAGCTTTCGCGAAATGCAGAGAAAGTGGCAGAATCACGAGGACTCCCGCCTTGGACACGACCGCTGGCGTGCAGTGCGCACGTTCGAGAACAGGAGCAACGACTACTTTGATTGTGGCGACGGCAACAAGCTGACCATGGAAAGCGGGCCGACTGCCACCTCGCGCCAAAACCTATGCCGCAGTTACATGCAAAATCAAAAGTGCGCCAGCTTCCCCAAGGTCGCCGTCAACATGTGCCTTTTAAGTCTGTTCGGAGACTACTGCAAAATTTTGGCAGAATGGGTGAGCGATGTCAAGAGAATCATTGCTGCCGAAAAGGGGCTCTTGCAAGTGTCGCGGCAAGTGTACGTGCCCTCGATGTTTCACATACCCACGAGCAGCTTCGTATACCAGGACGTGAGGGGGTCGTACGTCAATATCGACAAGTTTAGTGCGGACGGCAACAAAATGTGTGCGGCGCCGACAGAAACATACTCGACGGCACAGAGAGACCGCGACTGTCCGGCAAACTTTTACGCCCGGTTAATCGATACGCTGGGATTACTGCATGATTTTGGTCTTCAAATATGGGATTTCGTACTGGACATGTATGAACTCGTGGAAGAGTTTTTCATAGTGTTGCTCAGTTCTATTATACAAAGCTTTGGCGTCGATAAAACCCAGTTGTCATTTCCAAGTGTCGATGAATCATTCGGCAAAATGGTGCGTCATCTGATTCGGATCGTCAAGACGCTCGCCACCATGTGCGAACAAATTTTCAATGCAGTGTGGGAAATGCTGAAAGCTGCACCCTTTTGGAATGAGATTGAGGAGCTTATCACCATGATATGCAACAAAATCAATCGAATTATTAGTTGGGTGACAAATTTTATCAACGACGTCACGAGTGCCATCAACTCCGCAGCAAGCTGGATAGGGCTCAATATTAACATACCCGAAGTGTCAATACCAGATTTGGAATGTGACCTAACATTAAACTTCATTACTGACGCCTTTAATGCCGAGGACGTGAGCGTCACGTCAACGTATTGTTACACAAACATCAAATCCGTGCAAAGCTTTGACGAGTTGGGAAGCACCAAGTTTACGCGAGACACCTGCAACGCAAACTCTTTTTGCATCAACGATGTCTTTGATTCAACCAATGTTGTCAAATGTGGAGAGTGCACGGGAGCGGCATACCACTGCGACCTTTTAGTGAAATCGTGTAAATGCGGCCCGGTGCTCGACTCACCCGCCAAACCCTGTGTGAAGAACGCGGATTGCATGGGTTCAGCCCAGTGCTCCGTTTTGTACAATTCGCAGGCAGCCGCCACCACCACCATGCCATGTGCGGGTGTCCAGGACCAGGTTGTATGCTTGCAGAAAAAGTCCACGGAGATATCTGCGCTCGGAGAATGTGCCATTCTCAAAGGCCGTGGTATGCACTCGTACTCCGATTGCGAACGTAAGAACGCGCTGCAGCTCAATGAGTTTTTGGGCACGCTGATTACGACCGATGGTTTTTGTCTGGTTTCAAATCTCAATGCGCGCGTTTCCGCATATCGGTTCGAAAATCTTGCGGTAATGGCATGCTCGGATTTGCGTGCACACACGGAAAGTACGATGTGCTCAACTGTACACATGCACACGGATCAGTATAACAAATTCGTCAGTCGATTCTCACAAACAATGTATTCCTCGCGACGGCGGCTGCTGGGCACAGGACAGCACGGGTCTGAAATGGTGCTACGGTTTTTCGAAGACAACATTGGGCGTGTGGCGCAAGAAGACACTTGTTTGCAGACGGCGCGATCGTGCTATCAAGGGAGCAGTTACACCACGGAATGCTTGTCGTGTGCAAGACTCTGGTGGTTTTGGAACGCAACGCTTTACAACACCGGGCACCGCGACGTAGACTTTATGGACATGAGATTCGCGGTGATTGAAATGCTTACGAATGCGACCTTGGGTCGACTGGTAATCCGCAAATCACCCGATGCCGCGGCACAGTTGGTGTACGACTGGCTTGACAGCGAACGGGCGTGGGCGGTGCTGGCACGGTTTTTGCCACAAGCATTCGGTCAACGCTGGTTGGTGATGATGACGCATGGCGTGAATAATCTGAACGAGTACCACACATTGGTCCAAGGCGCCCAGCTCCGGCCAGGGCACGCGACCACGCGCCGGCGCAGGCTCTTGCAAGCAGAAACCCACCGCGATTTCGGTGTGACGCCGCCAGACGTGAATGCAACCTTTCTCGCGCGTGAACTGCGTAATTATTATACGGACAACCGGGCTGACACAAAACTCAACGCCAACATCAACATTCGGCAAGCGCAGCAGCCGCTGCAATGCACAAAAAATTCGTATGCATGGAACGGAAACTTTTTGGTCCGTTTCCAGACGATGCTGCGCCTGAATGGCTTTAGTCCTCTCGTGGAATGTAGCAGCGTCGAAGACTCGGAGCTCGGCACCTGCCCGTTGATCATGGCCCCGTTTTTGGAAGTGGTCAAGGACACCGCCACGCTTCTTGAATATTACGCGCACATGCAAAAATCCGGGTGCATATACGATGGTACGAAATCGTGTTTGAAAGCACCCATTTTCAGGGCCTCCGACATGGTTCAAGTAATTCCAAAGATTGCTTCGGTGCCAAATACTACGACCGACGTCGGCGGCGGCATCGCGCTTCAGGATCAGGGCATAGTGCTCTGGATTGTGCTCAAAGTGGGCAACTTTGTGCTCGACATATTTAAGCCTATATTCGGAGATTCCCGCGGACACCTGCTAGGCTTTTTACAAATAGACTCTTACAAAAACAATACCATGTATGACGAATTGACACGCACAAATACCTGGGACCTGGGAAGAATTATACGCGAATTTACCGAGTGTAACTTTGAACAGATATTACACTGCAATCGCATCCGTTCCCCACTCCCGATGACGATTGCGGGCTTGATGATCTTCATTATTACCATCCACCTTTTCATTCCGATACACCCGGTGCTATCGTTTTTCATCTGGACAGGGGCCCTGACATGGGGTGTTCCCTTTCTGGCATATGGCTTTTCGCCGCTGTGTGCACCGCGCATTCCGGTCTGCTATGCTTCGGACGTCCACGATTTCATCAACTGGATCGTACCCGCGCAAATGTCCGTGCCACGCAACTTGTACAACATGTCATGCGCTTCACAAGGGCACAATTTTACCACCAGTTGTCTGCTGTCCTGTGAAAATGACAATGTCAGAGTAGACGACGCCATGTCCATCCTGTACATGCTAGAACCGGCGAGCACGCGCGGGAGCACGGTCATAACGCGCAAGGTAATTTTTTTCTGTCTCTCTTTTCTCGCATCTCCTCTCCCTTGTACGTCATTTTAAGGATTGTCTTGTGTGTAACAGATTGTGCAGGCGCTAGATTACATTCCATTTTTAGTGATCGACCAAGATGCAATCGGCGAGCACCTGCTTTTTTTTGCCACAAGATTTGAATCACAAGACACAGACTTTGTAGAGGGCGTGGTCTATTGTGCTGGTTTGCAAATGTACAAACTGCTGGCGCTGTATATCGCCTTTGTAATCTTGCTGCCGATCACCATTATTTTATGTCAAAACGCTCTGAACATCAGCCTCTGGCTTCTCTACCTGGTACTGCAAATGTCAGTGGTGGGGTTTTCTCAACACACAGACGACATTGTCTGAGGTAGGCCTGTGGCGTTTATGCCAGCGCGAATAGACCACAAACAATGCTTTTAATAAAAAATATCACTGATCTCATTCTTCAGTCCACCGCGTGCTAACGGGACGCATACAAAAATGCTTCTCTTTGCACCGTTCTCCGTTGCCATACTCTGGTATCAAGCCAAGCCCACAAACTCTTTTTCGGCAACAATGCACAAAAATGGCGTGCAAGTTTCCGCGATCCATGGGCGCAATGCCTTGTTCATGGTCTTAAAATGTCTTGCTGCGTACAATATCATCTATCAGGTCATCCATACCACTCACAGATTTTGAACGTTTCAGGTGGAACATCCACGAACAAACCTTGGTCCGGACATTGCGAATTAGGGAGTAGTGACCGTCTTTTGTATTGGAAAAGTAGTTTTCAGACTCCGGGACACGTCTGTATGGCACAATGCCTGTCGCTTGCAAACCACGTGTGAATGCTAAGATTTCATCTGACATGACATCATGAGTCTGAAGTTCCAAAAAATCTCTCTGCATCACGTGTGCACTTTTCTGCGTGCTCATATATGAATTCAATGACACCAGCGTCAAAGATATGCTGATTGTCACCCTATTTTTGTTTCTTTGCGCGGAATCAAAATAGAAATCGTTTATGTGCTCGTGCATGCATTCCGTCGTCGCACGTGCGATGTAGTGCCTTTGTAACAGTATCGGAGCTGAAGGGGCGGGGAGACTTGCGGCGGGGCTAGGGCAATGTGCATCACTTGCTCATCTGGATCTTGGCGATAACCGGATCGGAGATGAAGG